>Ga0116192_1000059_pt1 | contig 87820 bp, 70 predicted proteins | sample AD_UKC113_MetaG_FD_89876 | JGI IMG/M metagenome (GOLD analysis project Ga0116192, IMG submission 89876) | Active sludge microbial communities of municipal wastewater-treating anaerobic digesters from Hong Kong - AD_UKC113_MetaG | ecosystem: Engineered > Bioreactor > Anaerobic > Digestate...
AGATGGAAAACAGGGCACGGATATTCGGGCCAAGCGATTCCGAACTCAAATCCGCATGTCAGAGCGGCCCAAAATACGATTGATCGGGAACACTTCTTCTTCATCGCGAAGAAAAGGTGTCCCTAGAACGCTTTCCCTGAAAAACGCTGTCTATTTACTCAAAATGGCTTTCTGCAAGCCGCCATTTGGACAGAGATGTTCCTAAAAAGAGACTTTCCGAGTCCATAACTCAATCACCGACCCTCGTCCATTCCTTGAAACCCCCTGAAAAGGCCCATTTGCAGCCACTCCATTTCATTATTCGCAAGCTGGATCGCTTTTCGCTATAGTAAAGCGGAACGATACAATCGGGAGGGTTTGTCATGATGCATGCCCTACCGCGTCGCGCTTTCCTGGCAAGTGCGGCGGTGGCCATTGGTGCGCATCAAGTGGTTCGCGCCGAGGTGTTGGGGCGCAACGGCGGGGTGGCCCCAGGGGATCGCATCGCCGTCGGCGTTATTGGTTCGGGAGCGCGCGGCAGCGGCCACGCTCATGCGTTGATGGGGCGCAAGGACACCAAAGTCGTCGCGGTCTGCGACGCCTATCGCTCGAAGTGCGAAGCGCTCAAGATGCAGATAGACGATCATTATGCCGGCCGTGGCGATTCGTCCCGCGCCTGCGCGATTTACCAGGATTTTCGTGAAGTTCTGGCGCGTGACGACATTGACGCGGTCGTGATTGCGTCGCCGGAACATTGGCATGGCGTGCAGGGCGCGATGGCGGTTGCCGCCGGCAAAGATGTGTATGGCGAGAAGGCGTTGACGCTGACGGTGGCCGAAGGCCGGGCGCTTGTCGAAGCCGTGCGCCGGCATGGACGCGTCTTCCAGGTGGGCACGCAGCAACGATCGAGCCGCGATTTCCGTTTCGCATGTGAATTGGCGCGAAACGGTTATCTGGGCAAACTGCACACGGTAAAGGTCGGCGTGCCCGGAGGCCGTGTACTGCCCGAAGCGCCCCCGACCCCGCCACCGCCCGATTTGGATTACGATGCATGGCTTGGTCCGGCCCCCTATACGCCGCATAATGATCTCAAGGGATCGTTCAATTGGTATTTCATTTCCGACTACTGCGCCGGCTGGATTCAATCGTGGGGCGTGCATCACATTGACATCGCCCAATGGGGCGTGCCGGGCCTTGTTTCGGGACAAATCACGATCAAGGGCAAGGCGGAATTTCCCAAAAACGGATTGGCGGATACGTCCGTTGCCTGGTGGGTCGAGATTCAGGCCAATGACGGCGTGCGGCTGATCTTTTCGGATGAAACCCAGCAGCCGCACGGGTGCCGGTTCGAGGGCGAGACCGGCTGGGTTTTCGTCAACCGCAGCGGGATCTGGACCGAACCGGCTTCGGTGTTGAAGACGGCTCTAGCATCCTCGGACGAACATCTGTATGTATCGAACGACCATCACGAAAATTTTCTCGAATGTGTGCGGACGCGGCGGGAACCGGCCGCGCCGGTCGAGGCTGGGCATTCGGCCACAACGTTGACGCTTGTCGCGGATATCGCGACGCGCCTCGGCGGTGAATTGACATGGGATTGGAGCACCGAGCGTTTCATCGGCAGCGACGAGGCCAATCGTATGTTGTGCCGGCCCATGCGAAGCCCGTGGCGGATGTAGGGGGAAGAGTCCAATAGACAGGAAGCCGGTTGAAAACGCGCGGCGGGGGAGAATGTCTTGTTTTTCCCCGTGCCGGACAGTAGCGTAGAATTCCGGGCGGGTAATCATGCCGGTCGCATCGAGAGGATGTCTGAGTGCAGCGGCGACGCACAAGAGCAAGTCGAATAATCGGCGGGATTGTTCTTGCCGCGGCATCCTGTTTTTTCTTTTGGGTGAGCGCAGCGGGGGTGCTGGGGATTCTTCTGGCGGCTTCGCCGGCACAACAGGATCCGGCCGCGGTCTATTGTCGCGACAGCGGGTGGATCTACGCGTGGGATTCTGAAGGCAACGGGCCGGTGCATGTGCGATCGTCCGAGAAAAACCTTGTGTACGAACTCCGGCCAAACGCCGTCCTAGGCAATTGTTTCGCGACGAATTCCTTCGGTTTCCGCGACGTCGAATTCAACCCGGAAAAGGCGCCTGAGACATTTCGAATCCTCGTAATCGGAGATGCGCTGACTTTTGGGCGCTGGATTGCACCGGACGAGACCTATCCGAAAATGTTGGAAACGATGCTCAATCGGCGATCCGGCCCGACGCATTACGAGGTCTGGAACATGGCCGTCGAAGGCTATGACACCGCCCAGGAATTGGCGTTGCTGCGATCGAAATTGCCGCGCGTTCAGCCGGACATGGTCATCGTCGGATGCAATGCCGACGACAGCCGAACAGGAGCAGACGACGGCCAATCGCGTCATTTCCGGCAGGCGGACTCTTCGTGGTTCGCGGACATATTGGCCATTCAGCGGGATCTCCATCGCTATCTTTGGGGCATTGTGTCCGGCCGTCCGCTCGTTGTGCGGCATCTGGAGGAAATGAACCGTGTTCTAAGCGGGATTCCGCTGCTGGCGGTTTTTTTCCCGCCGGTGCCGGGCGCGAACCGGCTCGACTTTGCCGCTTTCAAGCGTGCCGCCCAAACGCTCGAGATTACCCAAAACTTTCAGTCGCTGAATTTGGAAAGCGCTTTTCAAGACTGGGACCCGGCCGCGTTTTTTCACGAGGACGGTATGCACCCAAAAGCGTTGTGGCATGCCGTATCCGCGTTGACCATCGCCACGGCATTGCCAGGCGCCGAAACGGGCACAGAAGACGCCAATGCCGCCCTGTCTTTCTGCGAAGCTGTCGCGGCGCTGAAACACGGCGACCTCGACAGCGCCGTATACGCGCTTGAGCGTCTCTGCACGCTTGATCCCGAAAAGCGGGTCTCCGCGGGTGAAATGCTGGCGCTTCGGATTTTTCCCGATGCCCAAGCGGATCGGGCCTTGCAGGCGCGCCTTGCCGCATGCGCATTTGCTCCCGGGATTTACTCGGAGGCCGCGACGCTGCGACGTCTGATTCAAAATGCCGCGGCCCAGCCGGTTCCGCTTGATTCCTTTGTCCGTTCGATACGTTCTTATGCGGCCCTTGCCCAAGGTGGCGACAGACCGTTGAAAGTCCTAGCCGCTCTTGCGCGTGAATTTGAACAAGCCGGGAACACGACCGCGGCGCAATGGGCCCATGTTTGCGCACTTGCGTTCGGACGAGGCGGCTGGCCGGTTTTCGACGCGGCCGAATCTTTGGACCGACTACTCCGCGCGCAAGGCAATCCCGAGGAACGCGCAACCGTGTGGAAAACCGTCGTCGAACGTTTTCCGGATCTTTCCCCGGTCCACGCATATAGGATAGAAGCCCTGCGCGCCATCGGATGGACGCCGGATGACGATGCCCTTTCCCGCTGGGCAGGCATGCGGGATGAAGTCGTGCGCAATTGGATTGATCGCGGCAACGCTTCGCGGGGAACCGGCCTTTCCGCCGATGCCCTGAAGTGCTATTACGAAGCCTTGGCGGCCGATCCGGAAAACGAGGCGGCGGCCGGACTTCTCGACCGTTTGCTGGCGGAAGAATACCCCGCCAATCGCATCGCCGCATGGCAAAATGTCGCGCAACGAAGTCCAAACGCCGCGGAGCCTATGGCGCGTCTGGCGGCGGCATTTCGCGATGCCGAAGATTGGGAGGCCGCGCTGGGCGCCTTTTCCGAATGCATTCGCCGCAATCCCTCGCGCGCGATCCGGACGAAAGACGGCCTCATGGAACTGGGGGAGGCCGCGCTGCAAAGGGATCGAATCGAAATCGCCGCGAAAGCCTTTGAACGGGCGGCGGAAACAGGCCCGGACGATGCGGGCATCCTGCTGCGTTTCGCGACGGCGCTCGAAAAACAGGACAAAACGGATCACGCAATCCGGCTGTTGCATCAGGCGCTTGCCTTGCGCCCGGACGATACCGAAATTCTGCGACGATTGGGTAACCTTCAGATTGCGGTCGGCGACCGCGATGCTGGATTGCGATCATTGTTCCAAGCCGGAAGCCCCGAGGCCTTGTTGGATGCCGGACGCGCCATGGAAGAGCAAGAAGACTGGCCCGGCGCGGAATCCGCATACCGTAAAACGATCGAAGCCGATCCGAAAAATGCAACGGTCTGGCACCGTCTGGGGGTTGTTCTAAGCAAGCAGAACCGGCTGGATGAAGCCCTTGAAGCCCTCAACCAAGCCCTTGCATTGAATCCATCCGACAGGCCGTCGCGCCTCACGCTGGCGGATGTGCTGTCCCGCAAAGGGAATCTCCCCGCCGCCCGAAGCCTCCTCGAATCGCTAGCCGTTGAAGATGACAGCCAGCCGGACATTTGGCTTGTACTGGCCGAAGTGCGACGCAGAGGCCAAGACCTGCGGGGCGCGGTCGAGGCCTATCAGCGCACTTTGAAGCATGATCCCAATCATGCCGGCGCGCTGGTAGGACTTTCGCTTGCGTACGAGGGACTCGGCGATATGGAAAATCTGGCATCGATCTGTCAACGCCTGATCGAACTCAAACCGGACGATTTCATGGCGCATGAGCGGCTTGGGACGACACTCGGCCAACTGGGAAAGATAACGGAAGCCCAAAACGCCTACCGGAAGGCCCGCGAAATCGCGCCCGAACGGCCCGGCGCATGGCTCGGCGAAGCGCGGCTGCTTGCGGAACACAAGCGCGACAACGAAGCGGCCGCCCTCTGCCGCGAATTCCTTGAAAAACATCCGGACAACGCCGACGCATGGCTGCTTCTTGCGGATATCCATATGTCGGGTGAAGCCCTCGATGAAGCCCTTGCGGCCGTGGCAAAAGCCGAAGCCCTTCAAGCCGACAATCCGGCCGTCCATGCAAAAAAAGGCCTAATTCTGGTCAGAAGACAGGACTGGACCCAAGCCGCCGCGGCCTTTCAACAAGCGGCCGCCTTGCAACCCGGCAATGTCGAAACCTTGGCGTATCTCGGCGAATCCCTGAGACGCGGCAACCGGCTCGAAGAAGCCGCGGCCGTTTTCGACAAGGCGCTGGACATCGCGCCGGGCCATGCCCAGTGCCTCAACGGGGCCATTCTTACCGCCAAAAGTCTAAACCATTGGGATCGCGCCGAAACCCTATGCCGGACCACCCTTGAATATTATCCCGAAAACATTTTTGCGCGGTCCATGCTCGTGGAAACCCTGCGGCAACAGGGAAAATGGCGGGACGCTATCGTGCTGCTGCAACAAACCCTCGAAAAAAACGCCGACTCGCGCATCCTGTTTGAAACGGCCGCGCAACTTGTCGCCGAACATCCCCAACTTCCCGAATCCAAGGCGATAAGCCTTATACTGACCGAGAGGAAACCCTACGATGCCGTCGCTTGGTCCCTGCTCGGAATCGTACGGCGCGCCGAAGGCAATTCCGGCGAGGCGTTCGACTTGTTCCACAAAGCGCTGGGGTTCGATCCGCGCTGCATCGAGGCTCTCGCGGGAATCGCCGAAATCCTCGACGAACGCGGCGACAAGCCCGGCGCCCTTGCCGCCTATGAAAAAGCCGCCGCCATCAATCCCAAACACGAAAAGGCCACGCGGCGCATCGCCGAATTGCGCGCCGAAGGCGTCGTTCCGGCAGACTAAACAAAGCCCGTTTGCGCCATAACGCGCAACCGGGAAAGCGCTGGCAAGGGGAAGCCCTTGGTGCAATGAGTCATCGTATCGGCCTATTATCTTTACCGGCAAGATGACCGGATGGCAACGAATAAACCTGAACCAGGCATTCTGGATTCAGGATTCTGTATTCTGAGTCCTGTAAACCTGCTGCTTTTTTCTCGGACATGGAAAGGCCGGGTGAAAAATGATCGCTTCACTTCATGGCGCGATGGCTTGTTGCATGGCGGCGATGGTGTCACTTCCGTCGGAAGCGCAGCCCCCTGACAGCGTGAAACCGGTTCCGGGTTTCGATGCAAAAGCCTTTATGGAACCCGACTCCCTGCTCTGGCCGGGACCGTTCTGGTTGTGGAATGCGCCGCTGGAACCGGAACGGTTGCGGGAACACTTGCGCGAGATGGCCGCGCACGGATTCCGAAGCGTCTGCATGCTTCCGATGCCACACGCGTTTCGTCCCGACAGCACAAACAACCTTCTCGATCCCGATTATCTGACGCCGGAATTCATGGAACGGACCCGTTTGGCTGTCGAGGAAGCCGCTTCGTTGGGCATGAACTGGTGGCTGTACGACGAGGGCGGATGGCCGTCCGGTCAAGCCGTCGGGAAGGTCGCGGAGGGACATCCCGAATTCCTGCAACACACGATGGTGCGCGAACCGGTCGAGTCGGCGACCGCCTACACGGTTCCGCCGGATGCCTTTGCGCTGATCGTCGAAGATACGGAACAGATCGTGCGACCGGGCGAAACGTGGATGCCGCAGGCCCATGCACGAGCCGCTCTATATCGGATAAAGCGCGGTGGATATGCCGATCTGCTGAACCCCGATGCCATGCGCCGGTTCATCGAACTGACACATGAAGCATATCGCGCCGCGCTTGAACCGCATTTCGGCCAAACGGTCAAGTTCACGTTCACCGACGAGCCGAATGTCCCAAATCTCAATCCGCCCAAATCAATCACGTGGACGCCGGGCATGGACGAACTCTATCGCGCCCGCCACGGACGCGACATCGCCGGGATTCTCCCGCTGTTGTTTGCTCCGCCGGGTAAAGAGGCGCCATTGGATGTGGCCCGCGCAAGAATCGAATTCTACGATCTGTGGACGGCCCGTTTTCGCGACGCCTATTTCATTCAAATCCGGGATTGGTGCCGGCGCGCCGGAGTTGCGTCGGGCGGCCATCTCAACGGCGAGGACGAAACGATCAACGCGGTCCGTTACGGATTCGGCCATGCCCTGCGGCAATTGCGCGCGATGGACCTGCCCGGCGTGGACGTTATCTGGCGTCAACTGTTCCCCGGAAAAGAAAACCAGCACTTTTTCCCCAAATATGCTTCGAGCGCCGCGCATCAGAACGGCACGCGCTTTGCCTTCTCCGAATCGTTTTGCGTTTACGGCAACGGCCTCACGCCCGCCCAGGCGAAATGGGTCGTTGATTATCAGCTCGTGCGCGGCATCAATCTCCTCGTTGTGGGCTGCATGCCCTTGACCACCCGGGATCATCACATGACGGGTGAACGCCCGCATTTCGGCCCCGTGGATCCCTTGTGGGAAAGCGAAACCGCCTTGTGGGAATATGCCGCGCGAATGGGCTATCTCTTTTCGATTGGAACCCCGGGCATCCGCACGGCCCTGTATTACCCCGTGCGCGACATGTGGGCGCTCGGACTTGAAGCCACCGAGGCCGTCGAATCGCATGACCAACTCGCGCGGGAATTGCTGGCCACGCAACACGATTTCGATCTGCTGGATGACGATCTCCTCATGGACCCCGCAACGCATGTGGACGGCAAGCAACTCGTCGCCGGCGCCATGCGGTACGACACCGTCGTCTGTGGCAAGGTCTGTTGGATGCATCCCGTTTCTCTTGATCGCTTGCGCGCGTTTGCCTCCGCAGGCGGGCAAGTCGTCTGTTTCGGCCACCTTCCCGGAACGGACGGCACGCCCGGCGAGGCGAAACCCGCCTTCCCGACCATCGAATCCGCAGTGACCGCCATCCCCGCAACGGCCGTCATCATGCCACAGTCGCGCGACATCCGCGTGGCGACCCGGCGCGTCGAGGGGGGAGACATCCTGATGCTGTTCAACGAAGGGGCCGAGTTCTACAAAGGCGAATTGTCCGTTGACGCGCCGTATCTTTACACGTTCCATATCCGCCTCGGTCTCATGTTGTCCATGCACACGAAAAAGGGGCGCATCGGCGTGCAGTTGGAACCCGGCCAGACGTGCGTGTTTTTCATGAGCAACCGGAAGTACGATGCGCAACCCGTTTACCGATCCTCAAGGGAGGACATGGCGCTGGACGAACGCATCCAAGCCAAACCGTACCGGCGTTACGTTGCCGGCGAACACGATTTCGAGATTGTTCCACAAGATCAACCATCGGTTCCCTTCGATCAGGCGAAATCCTGGAAAGATTGGCTCGGCGAAGATTTTTCCGGACAGGCCGACTACTCCGCAGTCTTCGAACTACCCGAAGCATGGGCGGGGAAAATGCTGCAACTGTCAACGGGGCCGGTCGAATACGCCGCGCAGGTTTTCATGGACGGCAAACCCGTCGGCAATATTCTGGCGCCGCCGTGGCGCGTGGAATTTCCGCCGATTTCCGCCGGCATGCATGAGATCACGATTCGTGTCGCCAACACCTTGGCGAACGAATTGACTTCCGAACGTGTTGCGCGCGCATGGGCCGGTAAAAGCGGACCCGGTTGGCCCAGTCCTTATCATAAACGCGCCATCGAATTTGAAAAGGGATCCCGCGGCGGAGGCCTGCAGGGTCCAATTCGACTGTTTGCCCTGTTTCGTTGATTTTTACAAGGCCGAGTTGTCATTATAGTGGAGTAACTAACGGAAAGGAACCGTATCCATGTTTGAAAACGTCAATATCCGCAGTAGCGTCGCAGTATACGTTCAGATTGAAAACACGGTCTTGTTCGCGGTTGCATCGGGACGCCTGAAAGAGGGCGATCAACTGCCTTCGGTGCGCGAAGTATCGGAGAAACTGAACATCAACCCCAACACGGTGGCGAAATCCTACCGGGACTTGGAAGTCATGGGAATTGTCTTCACCCGCCGCGGAATGGGCGTCTACATCAACAAGGGCGTCGAAGCCAAATGCCGGGAACTTTGCCGATCGAAGATCATCGGCCGGCTGCACGAGGTCGTCACGGAAGCGAAAGCCGCCGGCATGACGGTGCAGGAGATCAAGACGCTTTGCGCGGCAAGTTGCAGCACTGATTCGGAACTCTATGGCGACACGCCCGCGTCCCTGCTGGCTCTGGCAAAGGGGAAGAAAAACTGACGTCCCCATTTACAAACGAAAAGGACGTTGGGATTCTCCTGATTTGCGCCTAAAGTATTAAACAATGTCAGGATCCGCCGCGTCTATAAAATCCGCGGGACAAATCGTGAAACTTTCATTTCAATTGCCGATCGCCCGGTGACACCGGGAAATCGCCACAGGAGACCGTCTCATGAAGCCATTTACCGTTTTGACCGGCATTGTGGCACCCCTCGAAGCACTCAATGTGGACACCGATCAGATCATTCCCAAACAATTTTTGAAGCGCATCGAGCGAACGGGTTACGAAAATTTCCTTTTCTTCGACTGGCGCTATCGGCCGGATGGATCGCCAAACCCGGATTTTGAGATGAATGCGCCGCGTTATAAAGGCGCTGAAATCTTGTTGACCAAGGACAACTTCGGTTGCGGTTCCTCGCGCGAGCATGCCCCCTGGGCATTGGAAAACTACGGTTTTCGCTGCATTCTGGCTCCGTCGTTTGCCGACATCTTTTTCAATAATTGTTTCAACAACGGCCTGTTGCCCATCGTATTGCCGGGCGGCGTTGTCGAAGCCTTGTTCCAAGAAGTTCGTGCGCTGGATGGATATCGCCTAACGATCGATTTGCCCGCACAGCGCATCGTAAAACCAAACGGCGAAGCGATCCCGTTCGAAATCCACCCCTTTAAGAAGGAATGCCTAATCAACGGTTGGGACCCAATCAGCCTGACCCTGCGGCATGAGGACAAAATATGCGCCTACGAAAAACGCCGGGGCATGGCAGAGACGTGCGTCAATCGCGCCTGATCGGCATCAACCGGCGCGATTTCATCCAAGTCGCCGCGGGAACGGTCGCGGCCTCGCTGGCCGTGCCGGCTGCGCACGCCGAGGAAATCGCGAAACCGGCCGCGCCGGCCATTCGAACGCTCGGTAAATGCGGAGTAACAGTCACTCTGCCCGGCATGGGGACAGGGACGAAGGCATGGAATCACACATCCGAACTTATTCGCCGGGGTCGCGACGCCTATCTCGGTCTCCTGCGTCATGCTTACGACAAGGGTATTCGTTTTTTCGACATGGCGGACATGTACGGAACGCATCCCTACATGCACGAGGCGCTCAAGTCGTTTATTCCGCGCGACAAGGCCGTCCTGCTGACCAAGACCGTTGCGCGCGATCCCAAACTCGTCCGTGACGACCTGGAACGTTTCCGCAAGGAACTCGACACGGACATGCTCGACATCGTGCTTCTGCACTGCGTCACCGATCCCGATTGGACCGAAAAACTGAAACCGTGCATGGACGTGCTCGCGGAAGCCAAGGCCAAGGGAATCATTCGCGCCCACGGGCTTTCCTCGCACAACCTCGACGTTTCCCAAAAGGCCGCCGAACATCCATGGGTGGACATATTGATGGAACGCATCAACCCCTTCGGCAAAAAAATGGATGCGCCGCCCGACCGAGTCGTGCCCGTCTTGCGCACGGCGCACGAAAACGGCAAAGGCGTTATCGGCATGAAGATAGCCTGCGAAGGCGAATGCAAGGACAACATCGCGGAATCCATCCGGTTTGTCCTAGGTCTTGGGTGTGTTGACGCCCTGTCAATCGGATTCCTTGAACCGGCCGAAGTAGATAGCGCCATGACGCATATCGGGGCCGCCCTTGCAACGGCAAACGCCTGGCCAAATCAAAACTGACGTGGGTGTTGCCCACGTCAGGATCCTTTTTTCAAGCCACTAGTTCTACGGGTGGTAATTGACTCTGGAAAGGCCGTCCTGCGCTTCAGGATTGTCATGCCGGGCGGTAACGCCGATTCCCATATCGCCCATAAAACCATCCAGCCCGGAAACCTTTGACTCGATTCGACGATTGCTGCTATGATGGCGTTGCATAGTGAGTTATGATGTTTGGGGTGTTTGTGCAAGACGAACGGAAAGGGTCCTGCGATGAAACGGTGTATCGTTCTCGTGGCATTGACGGCGTTGTTGTGCACGGCCTGTGAAACCATGCCGTGGCAAAAAAAACAAACTCCGCCCGTGGCTCAGATGGATTCCACGACGCATCAGGACACGAAGGAGCCGTACGTGGCGCCGGTCGTGCCGGAGCCGGGATTGGCGCTATCGTCGGATCAACGGTTCAAGGATATTCCGCTGCCAGTCGGCCTCAAGGAAGATTTGGAACGGACCTTCGTGTACGAATCGGCCCAGTTTGCCGTGGGGCGAATGGTCTACACCACACGCGCATCGCTTTACGATCTGGTGGCGTTCTACGTAAAGGAATGCCCCACGGCGGGATGGAAGCTCGACAACGTCCTCGAAGCCGGCGGCAAGACGTTATTTTTCAAAAAACCCGGCAAGAACTTGGAAGTCAATGTGCAGGAAAGGGGCGTCACGGGCGGGCGTAGATTGATGATCACCATGACGCCGGAAAAGGGATCGGTTGACGCTCAATGAGATGGGCTTTTGCTATGGCATTAACGTGCGCCGCGACCCTTGCCGCGGGTTGCAAAAGCGCCGATTTGCCCGCCCGCATTCCGGGTCTGCAAAAAATCGGCGAAGCCAGCGGGCTACGCCTTACGGACGAGGAGCAAATTGCAACCGTAATGGACGATGTAGCGCAAGGCATGCAATCGCGGCGCATTTTCAAGGTGCTGGCGCACGTGTCGCGCAGTTATCATGACGCGGAAGGCCGTGATTATGCCGGATTGCAGGAGTATCTGAACGAAATCTTCCGAAAGTACCGGACCATCCGCATCACGCGCGTGGTCCCGCGCATCACGATTGAGGCAAACGGACGTGCGAAAGCCGTCGAGACTTTTGGCACGGTGGCGGAACCCGTTGACCCCCGCGTGGAGCCGCCTATCAATTTGCAGGGCCAAGTCGTCGTGTATTTGACCAAAACGGACGGTCAATGGCGGATTGTGGAATGGGGCAATATTTTATAGGGCATGTTCAAATAACGACAGTTGAGTTCCCGAAGTAGAAACGGAGGCAGCGTGGCAACGAGAGTAAAGAAAAAGGCGCCGGATATCCTCGAGGAAGTGACCAAGAAGAGCGACTGGTCGCAACTGGTCGAGCAGATACAGAAAAACCCTGTTTTGTACGGCGCCGGCGCGGCGTTTGTGGTGTTGTGCATCATTGCGGGATTGTTGTACCGTGCAAACGTGCGCGGCGCGCACGATTCGGAAATGGCGCGATATGCCCGCGCCATGGAAAATGAAGACCCCGGCCTGCGCGCGGCCGAGTTGGAAAACGTGGCGAAGGGTAAAAGCGACGTGGCGGCGCTTGCCCTTTACATGATGGGCGAGGCGGCGTTCGAGGCGAAGCAATACGACAAAGCCCGCGACGCATTCGAGCGCCTGCGCAAGGAACATCCGGAATCCCCGAACGTCGCGGATGCGGTCGAGGGCCTCGGCAACCTCGCGGAAAACGAGTCGCAATATGAAAAGGCCTTGGAGTTCTACAGGGAAGTCGCCGAGAAATGGCCCGGCACCTTCGCGGCGCGCCGGCAGGACTTGAATATCGGACGGTGTCTCGAGCATTTGGGCAAGTTGCCCGAAGCCGTGGCGGCTTACCAGGCGCAGGTCGATCGTTTCCCGGGGACGGAAACCGAACGCCAAGCCAAGAATGCGCTTGACCGCCTGCGCAAGAGCAATCCGGATCTGTTCCCGAAAGCGGAAGAAAAACCGGCGGAAGCGGCTCCCGAAGCCTCTTCGGCGTCTCCGGAACAGCCGACCGGAGCGGCGGTAGAAACGGCGCCGGCTGAACCTTCGTCCGGCGAGTCCGCCGCGGCAACGGCTGAACCGGCAGAACAGGATGCGCCCGCCGAAGCACCGGAAGCGGCGGACAGCGGCGCCGAAACGGCACAACAATAATCCAGTCCGCGACGTCCCACGGATCGCGGACGGAGAAAGATGACATCGTTTTTTTGTTCGCGGAGTCTGAATGCGGCATGCTGATGGCGCGCCGGTTTTCGTGGGCAAAAAAGATTGCAGTAGTTGTGGCCATGATATTGCGGCTTTGCCGCGCCAGGGAGGTGGCTATGCGAAAGAGCATGCTCATGCTCGTAGGCATCGTGTTTCTTGCGGGTTCCGCGTTCGCGCAAACACCGGAGTCACCGGAGTTGAGTATAGGGGTCTTTGGATCCGGAACGACCGATCCACAAGGCGGGACGATGGAAGAGCCCCGTAAGTATACTTACCCACCGAATACGTTAGTGACCGTTACCGCCACACCCGATCCCGGTCCCGGCCATGTGTTGCTCGCATGGATCCGAGATGGAGAAATCATCCTTCCAACCGGGAATTCCATCAACGTGACCATGAATACAGACCACTTTCTCATGGCGTATTTTTCCTCGCACCTGGCCACGCTCGAGGTGCAGGGAAATGGAACGGCCGTGCTCTGGGATCCAGAAAGCCAGGAGCCCGCCATTCCTCCCTTGGGTCCTGCGCCGGGACAATACAACATGTTCGAGGGCCAAGGCGGGGAAATGGTCGCCACGCCGGGCACCGGATCGTTTTTCGATCATTGGGAAATCAACGGCCAATTCGTTGCCACCAATCCGCTTCCCATCACATTTACCGACGATGTCACGATACGGGCCGTCTTTTCGGTAGGCACCGCCGTAAACCTTACCGTGGAAAATTCCTTGGGCCAAGGAACCGTGACCCCCGGGCCGGGCGTGTACAATTACGCGCAAGGATCCACCGCCACGATAACGGCGGCGCCCAACGGCCAGCATGTCCTGCATCACTGGATAGTGGATGGGAACGATGTACCCCCGAATCCCGCCAATCCCAATGTCCTCGAAGTGTTGATGGACGCCAACCACACGGTTCGCGCGGTGTTCACGGTGTACCTGGTTACCTTTGTCATCAACGGCCAAGGATCGCTCGCCATCGGTACCACGCCGCAGCCCGAGGGCGTTGTGCCGGTTCTGGCGGGCGCGCCCCTCTTCGTCAATGCAACGCCCGCGGCGGGCTGGTCGTTCGCCCGGTGGACCGTCAACGGCGCCAATGCGGGCACGAACCCATCCCTCAATACCAATATCACGCGCGATACGACCATCCAGGCCACGTTTACATTTCTTGCGGCATCGCAACGGGCGCTGACCCTTATTGCCGAAGGCCAGGGATCGACCGATCCAGCGCCCGGCAGCTACACGTATGAACAGGGTTCCATAGTCGTTATCCAAGCATATCCGACCTTTGGCACGCCTCACCAGTTGCACCACTGGGAATTGGACGGCGTCACGCTGCCCGGCGCCCCGACATCGCTCAATGTGACCATGGACAGCGATCATATTGTCCGGGCGGTGTTCACCTCGTACTTGGTGACCCTTGCCATCGAGGGGCAGGGCTTGGTGCTGATTGACGGATCGTTGGCGATGAACGGGGCCATCCTGCCCTTTGTGGCCGGCAGTTCGCACACAGCCCAGGCAACGCCGGCCCAAGACTGGATTTTCAGCCATTGGTCGTTCAACGGCATCAATCTGGGTTCGCAGACGCCCGTAACCACACAGGTCATCATGAGCGGTGTGCTGACGGCGGTTTTCTCGCAGGCCGCGGCCATTTTAGGTGTCGTAACCTTCAATGGTAACCCGCTGGCGGGCGTGGTCATGAACGGTTTGCCCGGTTCCCCGCAAACCAACGCGCTCGGACAATACGCCGCATCCATTCCCATAGGTTGGTCGGGAACCGTTCAACCATCGCTTTATGGATATTTGTTCGATCCGCCATCCGTTCAATATGAGAACGTCTTGACCGTCCAAGTTCAGAACTATACGGCATCGCGTGCCCAGACCTTCCCGCTGAGCGTCACGGTCAAGCCCGGGGGAACGGGCACGGTGGAATTGGATCCCCCGACAAGCCCCTATCCCGCCGGTACGACCGTAACGTTGACGCCGCAGGCGGCCGCCGGCTACGACTTCGATCACTGGGAAGGCGATCTGACGGGCAACGCAATGCCTGCAACCATTACGATGACGGCTGCCCGTTCCGTCGTCGCGGTATTTGTTGAGGAACCGTGCGTCCTTCAGGAAATAAATGCCCTGAATCTTGCGGACGGCGCCGTACTGCATGTCGCAAACGCTTCGCTCGACATGCCGCTCACGCTTGCCGCGCTTACGGATTGTCCAGACGATACCGCGAGCGTCTCGTTTACGTTGGACGACGAAACGCCCTTGGTGGCCAATGCCGGCAATGCGGGCGGCCTGTTTTCGGTGGCGGGGCCCGCGTTGGGCGCCATTCAACCCGGTGCGCATACCCTTACGGTCCGCGCCACAAGCCGGACGCGTCCCTCGGCGGTCATTCCGGCCGTGGCCGTCGCTTTCTCCGTGGTTCGGGAAGCCGCGGCCGTGGATGCCGACGGAAATGGTCTTCCGGACCATTCGTTCACGACGCTCGCATCCAACGGTGCGGCATGGCTGGCCTCGATCCTTGTGGACGACACCGGCGCCAAGCGTCTCACGGGCATGGTCCGCTGGACCGGCGAGACCGGCAAAGCCGCGGGGACGCATGCCATCGTCGCCTTGAGCGATGCCGCCAATCCGGCGATTCGCGCATCGGTCATCGCGCCCGCCGGCTTGTTGCATTCCGGCGAGACCGGCATCCTGCTGCTCCAATCCGCCCCCGATACGGTCACCTTATTGGGCGCCATCGAGTCGTCCATTGCGGGTTCCGAACCCGCCGCTTCCATTGCCAACGGCGCCTATGTCCAGGCAAGCATCATGGTCAGCGGCGACGGCGGCCTGCATTATGCACCGATTTCGCCTGCGCGTCTGGCCGCCAATCCCGTTCATGTGGCGATTGAAGGCGCAAACGTGGCCGCCGCGGTCAGCCCTGCGCTGTACTCGTATCCGACATCGGTCGTCGCGGATCCTGTCGTGGGCGACCGGGTCATTGCGTGGACCGGTGAATGGAACCAAGACCATCTGGTCAAGACATTCCGGACGGCGTCCAGCCTCGAGGCCGACGTGTCGGGCTTGTCCGTCCTTGCACCGCTGGATGAAGGGCTGGATGCACCCGTCATCGCGGTGACGTTGCCCTCCGAAGGCCAATCGTATTCGTTTGGCGTGGTGGGTACCGGCCGGTCTTTGGACGCCGTGTTCAAGGTGCGCAATACCGGCGGCGGAATTCTGGCGGGCAAAGCCACGGCATCCGCTCCGTTCGAGATTGTGTCGGGAGCGACATACCGCCTGTCGGCCGGACAAAGCCAGGATGTAACCGTCCGGTTTTCGCCGGCCGCGGGCGTCACATATACTTCACTGGTCGCGTTCAGCGGGGCCGGCGGTTTCGGCGTCGTGGTCAACGGGACCGGTTACACGGTTTCCGTGCCCGACACATCCTGCGTCGCCGCGGTGGGAGCGATGACCGCGCCGCCGCCGCCCCCCGGCGGGGATGGTATCCTGCTGGTTCTGTGCGCCGCAGTCTTGTTGATCGGCGGGCGTCGTTTTGCGCCACGCCGCCAACATCCCTGATGAGGAAACCGTGATACGGAAACGATCGCCATGAATGGATTCTTCAAGGGGCGGCAGGTGCTGGTCCTTGGAGGACTCGGTTTCATCGGCAGCAATCTGGCAATCCGCTGCCATGAACTCGGCGCCAAGGTCACGGTGTACGATTCGTTGATGGACCATGGCGGGGGAAACCTTGCCAACCTCGACGGCTACAAGAACGCCATTCAAGTTCGCATCAACGACATTCGCGATATCAAACTGGTCAGCCGCTGCGTGGCCGGGGCGGATCTCGTCTTTCATTGCGCCGGCCACACGTCGCACACCTATTCCATCGAGGATCCCTTTCTCGACATTGCGATCAACTGTACGGGTACGATGAACGTCCTCGAATCCGCCCGCCATCACAATCCCGACGTCCCTATCGTTTACATCGGCACGAGCACCCAATGTGGCCCGATGCTTCGCGAACCGCTGGATGAACTCCACCCCGAATTCCCCTACGACATATACAGCGCCAACAAAAGCGTCGCCGAAAAGTATCATCTGATTTACCATCGCTCGCACGGGATCAAAACGCATGTCGTGCGCCTGGCCAACGTCTACGGCCCCCGCGCCAACATCAAGAGCAGCGCCGCCGGCGTGTTGAATTTCTTTATCGGCCAAGCGCTGCAAAACCGCGACTTAACCATTTACGGAGAGGGTAACCAACACCGGAACGTGATGCACGTGAATGATTGCGTGGACGCCTTAATCACGGTGGCGGCCAGCCAATCCCATTATGGTGAAGTCTTTTTTGCATGCGGCGACGGCGAACACACCATCGCCGAATTTGCGGCCAAGGTCGTCGAAATCGTCGGAAAAGGGCGCGTTACCCACGTGGAGTGGCCGAAAAAGTGGGTTTCATTGGACGTGGGCGACATTCGCATCTCGAATGCACGCATCAAAAAATGCTTCGGCTGGACGCCGAAGATCGGCTTGGCGGACGGCCTGCGGCAAACCGCGGCTTTCTTTGAATCCCGGCTTGGCGACTATCTGAACTGACGCCATGCCGGTAATGGACGATTTGAAAAAAGGGGTCCGTTTCGTCCATAGCCAAAGATAAAGGTCCGGATTCGACAGATGCTTTCAGGATGAATGAATACGTAATTTCATTTGACAGGCGCGAGCAGGACATGCAGCATGTGTTCGGTTCGGATTCCAAGGCTTGTCCGGCCCTTGCCGGCCAAATCCGCCTTGAACGCCATCTCGACAATGGCTTCGGAAAAGACATGCTCGTACGAGGGCTTGACGACGAAACCCTCGGCAGAAAACGTCCAGACGCAAAACCGGTTTGGGGCCGTGGCGCAGGCAAAGTCGGTGCGTCCGTCACCGTCGAAATCCCTAAGCACACAATGGCGCAACGGCCCGGCTTCTTCCGGACTCAGAAACCACGCAAGCGGTGCATCACAGGAAATCCGGCTCGCGGCAACCGGTTCATAACGCCCTTTTTCCGGGGAAAATAGGTGGACAGAGAGATGGGTCTGCCATGCGCCGGCGGAGACAAGTTTCGTAATTTCACCGACTGAAATACCGGGATCCGGCGCGTTCCACAGCAACAGGTCGGCATAGCCGTCACGATTGAAATCCGGCGCGCCATCGTCCAGAACGATGAGTTGCCCGGGATATCGCCGTTCCGGCCCCGCAAGGGATTTTCCATCATATCCCTGAATGCGTACGAGGGTGTCGCCCATGCCCGGTCCCTTCACGGCATACAAAACCCGTATGTCGCCCTGGCCGTCTCCCATGAGCGGAAACCACGGCCAAGAGTCGGGTTCCAATTGCCCGGCGTCACGGATCTGCATGGGCGTCGCACGCCGAAAGGCCCGAGCGGTAAGAGAGGCGCCAATCAATTCGGGGGGCAGATGAGGCTCGAAGGCAAAGGTCCGGCTGACGCCGCCTTCCAAAGCGTCCCGCCCGGCAAGGCGCGGCGGTTCGACAGTCCATGCCCGGAAAGGCACACCATAGGATGCGCGAAGCGGCGCGTTTTCGCCCAACGGCCAAGCGGACACGAGCAATCCGGCCGGCGTGCGCAATTCGAAGGTTTCCTCGCATGGCAACGCCAGCAGGGTCCTGCCGTCGTGCACGATCGCAAGTACAAAGGGATAGGGCGCGGACGACGAATCCGCGAGTTGCGTGCGCAGGATAAAGAGGTCGCGCGGAACCCCGCCTTCCGCAATCGGTATGGCCACGAGTCGCTCGCCGCATACCACGACAAGTTCCGTCTGGCCGTCGTTGTCGAGGTCGGCGACATCCAAGGCCGTCGTGTTTTCCGGCAAGTCAAGCGACCGCGTGATGCCATCCATCGAAAAAAAGATCGTAACGGCATTCTTTTCCAGGACAAAGACATCGGCCTGCGCATCCCGGTCAGCCTGCGCAAGAAACACGTGGGCGTCCGGCGTGGCCAACGGAAGGGTCTTGACGTCGAAAAGTGCCGCAAGGCATAACAGGATCGCAATGGTCATCGCGCCCCCTTTCGGGAGAACCAGACCTGCGCCGTCAATCCATCCCCGCGATCCAATTGGGCGGGAAAAACGGCGATATCGCTCCGTCCGTCGCCATTGACATCGTTCACGGCAAACCGAGCATTGGATTCCACCGCAATAAAGGCGACCGCTTCCGCCGCAAACCCGGAGGCGCCGGACGGATAAACGGCCAGACGCCCGGGGCGATCCTGCACCAGCAGATCACGGCGGCCGTCACCGTCGAAATCGCCGGTAAGATCAATCAATTCGCCGGCCTGATAGCGCGCGAAGAACTCACTGTTGCGCACCGGTGGCGCATCGAGCTCGATCGCGAACCGCGCGCGCCAATCGGGCCGGGATGCGAATGCCCGGTTTCGCTGAAGGCGGATGGCCACCTCGTGTTCGACCCGGCGCGCACCCAAAAAACGGTTCACCGACTCGCGGATCCCCCCTTCCAGAAGACCGATCGTTTCCGTAACCAAATCGGAGCAACCGTCGCCGTCGGCATCCACGAACAGGCATTGCGGACGGAACGACACCGATCGAAAAGACTGCCACGTCTTGCCCCGGTCGAAGGTCACGCGCGTTTCAAAAACCGGAACGGGCAGCGCGGACGCCTCGGACAATTCCCAATCGCCGCCCGCAAAGGCCGGTTGATCGTCCGGCCCCAAGCGGCAGGGCTGCATTTCGTTCGGCATCGGTTCCGTGATCCATTCGTCCGGCGGACCGGAATCGGGCTGCAACCGGCGCTGCGGATCGAGGAGGTAACGCACGACATGATAACGGCACAGCCGATCGCCCATGCCCTCGCGAAATACGATGATGGCGCGATTCTCTTCGATCAGGTACCGGCAGGTCATTTCACGCATGGGAAAGGCGATACGCCGTGCTTGCGGAGGCCACAACTCACGGGCCGGGGCGCTTGCAACACGCAGCGGCGGGAACAGGACCGGCGATCCGGATTCTTCATACTCCTTGCCGTTCCAACGGAAGATATGCAAACCGTCATCGTCCGGCAACACAATTTCAGGTTCCCCATCCCGGTCCAAATCATGGACGAAACGATCAAACACCGTTCCGTCCCCATCTTCCGAACCCGGCGCAGGCCAGCGCATGGACTGTTTCCGCAGTTCATGCCAGGCTCCCTCGCGCCAGCATACAACAGCAAGGCGATCAAGAGTCCGGAAATAAAGCCGGTCTCCCCGGATATCGAGACATGCCCGGTCTCCGGCGGAATACAGGGGCACAGGCCGGTCCGTCTGAAAATGACCGCCTTCTTGAAAAAACACCCTATCGGGAAATAGCAGATCCGGCTCGCCGTTTCCGTCAAGATCTCCCAGCCTGAAATTGGCGGATACCTGTCCCGTCAGTGAATCCGGCGGCGAGAGTTCAACCGGCAATGCCTGCGGTTCGAAAACCAGCGCCCCAAGGCAGCCTATGACCAGCGCCAGCATCATACCCGAAAGTCACGTCTTGCCATTAGAAATGCGGAAAGCCCCGTAAAAACCACAAACCACGCCAACGATACACCGATTGCATACGCGCTTGTCGGCCAGAAACCGGCCTCAATTCCATCGCACCGCCGAAGAAAGACCTCCCACGGGGTTTCCACGTAACTCGTGAACAAGCCCGGGGCCAAGTGAAGAGGATGCTTGACGACATCCACCAACAACCAGATCCCTACCGAGGCCGCCAATGCGGATACGGACGAACGTACACACATCGAAATAAAAATTGCATAGGAAACAGCACAAAATTGCGGGAATAACGATAAGAATATCCCAAAAATATAACATAAAACCATATCTGTATGTGTATAAATCAATTCGCCTCCATACGTTATTCCTTTGAGATCGCCCAAGGCATAGGCCAACGCCCACGCCACAACGGCAACGCAGCCTGTCATGATGATGGCATAGGTCATGCCCAAGGCGATTTTGGCCGCAAGCGCTTCCGTTCGCCGAATGGGCCGTACCAGTGTCAGCCAGATGCTTCCCCCGATTTCGGCGGCCATGAGATTCGAAGCGAAAACGACAAGGAGCAGCAGTCCCGCCAGATTCAGGGCGATCGGCGTGGCATAGGCCACGAACGCGTAGGCGCTTGCATTGCCCGGCGCAATGGGGCGGGCAAGAGGCATGCAAGCCACAATGGCCATGACGATGATCAGACCGGCGGGCGTAAATCGGCGCCGAATGGCCTTGGCCCATTCCACGGCATAGGCTCTGGCGAGGCGTCTACCCATGGCTATCCTTTCCAACCGGGAACACCCAAAGGAGTATCGTTTGAAATTCCCTCATTTTTCCTCCTTGTGCAGGAGTTCCATGAAATAATCCTGCAGTGTCCGCCGTCTTGGGATCACGGCCGCAAGGCGATACCCCGCCGATACTAAAAAAGCGATAAGTTGATGCGCGTTGGGTTCCCTCAGAAGGACGGCCAAGCGTCCTTTTTCGAATTCGACGGAAGCCACCCAAGGCTGGGTTTGCAACCGCTTCGCGGCGGCTTCCGGGGCGTCCATCAACACTTCGACCCGCGATTCGTCGAAAGAAAGCACCGACTGGGTCTTGTCGCAGGCGACCAGCCTTCCCTCGTGCAGCACGGCCACCCGATCGCACAGCGTTTCGGCTTCATGCAGCATATGGCTCGACACAAGGACCGTTACATGTTTTTCCTCGGACAGTTGCCGGAGCAGACGCATGATTTCCTGGGTGGCTTCGGGATCCAGCCCGTTGGCGGGTTCGTCCAGAACGAGCAATTCAGGATCCAGCAACAGGGCCTGCGCCAAACCCAGGCGTTGCCGCATGCCCATGGAAAAGGTCCCGACCCGCCGGCCGGCCACGCCAAGCAGTCCGACCCGATCGAGGGCGCGATCCAGCGAGGCTTCGCGCCCGGCCAGTCGCGCGCACAGGGCAAGGTTGTCCCGCGCGGACATATAGTCGTGGAATACCGGCCGCTCCACCAGGACACCCATCCGTGCCGCCACATTCAGAAACTGCCGATCCAGGGGTTTTCCGAAAAGCGACACCGAACCCGAGGTCGGCGCGACCAGGCCCGTCAACATATACAGCGTCGTGCTCTTGCCGGCGCCATTGAGACCCAGCAAGCCCATGATTTCGCCGGTTTGCACCTCGAATGACAAATCCTGAACGGCCGTCACGCTTCCATACCGTTTCGTGAGCCGTTCCGCCTGAATACATGCACTCATGCGCGGGATCTTACCACGCGCCCGGTTCTCACGACAAAGGTCGTTTTCGCTTTCTCCCGGCTTCCGAGGCGCCTTGGGCCCTGACCGGCCACGGGGAAGCCACCCGGCCGTTCCGATTGTTGAAAAGACAGGCGCTTGTGCTAATGTCATTTGCAGAGGAGAGACCACGATGAAAAAGCCAAAAAGCAGCCGGTATTTCAATCCACGCGACGGGCTGATCAATCTTCTGCGGATGTCGTTGATCAAGGCCACGGGGGCGGACATCGCCGAAGCCATGGAAAAACCCTTCATCGCAATCGCGAATTCGCACACGGAATTGAATCCGGGGCACATGCACCTGCGGACGCTAGCCGAAAAGGCCAAGGAAGGCGTCTTGGCCGCGGGAGGAATCCCCTTCGAGTTCAACGTGCCCGCGCCATGCGACGGAATGTCGGAAGGCCACGAGGGCATGCGTTACATTCTTCCCCAGCGCGAATTGATCGCGAACATCATCGAAACCCATGCCCGAAGTATGATCTTCGACGGTATCGTGTTGATTGCCACGTGCGACAAGATCATTCCGGGCATGATCATGGCCGCGGCGCGCGTGGACATCCCGGCCATCGTGCTGACCGGCGGACCGAACGCATGGCAAGTCCGATTCGAGACCGGATACAACGAGAGCGTGGATTTCAAGGATTATGCCGGAACCCCGCTCGGCCTGTCTTGCTGCACGGGGGCCTCGTGCGGCGCCTGCGAAGTCATGGGCACAGCGAACACGTTCCAATGCCTGTCCGAAGCGATGGGACTCGCCCTACCCGGTTCCGCGAACGTGCCTGCGTTCCATCCCGCCAAACTGCAATTTGCCCGGAAAACCGGCGCGCGCATCGTGCGCATGGTCGAAGAAGGCCTGAATGTGCGCCGGATCCTCACGCGCGACGCGCTCGAAAACGCCGTCATGACGGACCTCGCCATCGGCGGTTCGACCAATTCGGCGCTCCACTTGCCCGCCATTGCCCACGAACTGGGCATCCATCTGCCATTGTCCGTTTTCAACGATTTCAACCGGCGCATACCGACCCTCTTGTCCATCAGTCCGAACGGCCCGCACGGCATGATGGACCTGTATGCGGCCGGCGGCATGCAGGGCGTGCTCAAGGCCTTGGGCGATTCGCTGCATCTCGACGCTCTGACAGTAACGGGGGAAACGATCGGACAACTTCTCGCGTCGGCGGAGATTCGAAATCCCGCGGTCATACGCCCCAAAAGCGCCCCGTGGCATCCCGAAGGCGGCACGGTCGTTCTCTATGGCAACCTTGCGCCCGACGGCGCCGTGGTCAAACAATCCGCTGTCCGCGAAGACATGCGCGCTTTCAGGGGGCGCGCCCGCGTGATGGACAGCGAACGCGCAGCCTTGGAGGCGCTTGGATCGGGCGCCGTCCATGAAGGCGATGTGCTCGTGATCCGCTACGAGGGCCCCAAGGGCGGCCCGGGCATGCCGGAAACGCTGGCCGTCACGTTGGCCCTAGCCCATTCCGGACTCCGGCGCGTCGCCTTGGTCACGGACGGCCGCTTCTCCGGGGCGACCGAAGGCCCCTGCGTCGGGCATGTATCCCCCGAAGCCTACATCGGCGGACCCATTGCCGGCGTCGAGGAGGGCGACGAAGTCGAGATAGACATTCCCAACCGGCTCCTGCGCGTCCGCAACACAGATCCCGCGTTGCGGCTGGGCGATTTCCAGCCGCCCTACCGCGAAGTGCCCCCCGGCTTCATGCGCCAGTACGTCAAGTACGTCGCCTCCGCCGCCCGCGGGGCGATAATGGAATAATCATACAATTTTTTGATCACTTTGGGGGCTGGATGGCCATATAATAATGGTACGATGGAAACGGGCGGCACATTGGAGCGGCTTTCGGACTCGGACCTCATGCTGCGCGTGCAATGGGGCAGCGAGCCCGCATTCGCCGAGGTGTACAGGCGCTATTATCGCCGGCTGCTGGATTTCTTTTTCGGCATGTCGCGGGATGTCCAGATGGCGGAGGATCTATGCCATGAAACCTTCCTGCGCATTTGGCGATTGCGCGCGCGATACAGCCCGTCCGGTTCGTTCGCGGCGTATGTGTTTACGGTGGCGCGGCATGTCTGGCAGGAACAGCGCCGGCAAGTCTTCCGGCAACCACGCACGTTGACGCCATTTTCGGACGATGCGCCGGGCGATGCGTTTACCATTCCCGACGGCCATGCGCCGGACGAGCAGGCCTGTCGCGCCGAAATCGGTGAACAGGTCTTCGCGGCGATCGAAAAACTGCCCGAAGAACAGCGCATGGCCTTTGTGTTGCGCACGGTGAACGGCCTGTCGCTGTATGAAATCGCCGCGGTGATGCAGTGTCCGGTCAACACGGTTCGATCGCGGCGTTTGCTGGCGATTCGGCGTTTGCGTGAACTTTTACAGGGATTGTTTGTGTTATAAACAAGAAAGACGGTGCGTCATGGAATGCAACGATGTGATCAAACGGCTCGTGGATTGGATGGACGGCGGCCTGCCTCCGCGCATGCAGCGTGAAATCGGCGAGCATCTGGAACAGTGTTACCTGTGCGCCGAAGAGGCAAAGATGCTGGCCTCGCTCGAGGAAATGTGCCGCGACGCCCTGCGGTGCCCGGAGGCACGCAACCGGTTCGAGGCGCTTCGCCCGCATTTGCGGACACCGCACGTGATAATGCCCCCGCCCCGTTATGGTCTGCGCGAGGCCTTGACCGGGCTGCTGGCGGCATCGGTGGTGATTGCGTTTGGTTGGCTGTTGGCGCCTTATGTGCAGTCCGGCGTTCATTTTGCCCGGCTGCCGGAACGCGCGCGCACCCCGGACTTCGAGAAACTACTCGACAACGAAATCGCCAAGGATTCGCCCAAGGGCCCTATAATGACCCTGCTGGCGTGGGCCCGCGAGATTCAACGCGTGGATCCGCTGGCTTTCGGCGACGGCCATTTTACGCAGGACGCCCCGTCCGCCGAAGCGCCGGACGATTCCCGGGACAAGCCCGTCTCGATGCGCCCGCATGAACGGCCGCGTCTGCTTCTTGCGGACAAAAATGCCCCCAGCGCGTAGCCAATTTGATTGTTCATACGCTATGATTCCCGCATGACAGCGCGCCGATTGACCTTATCGCGATCGCTCAAGGCGGCGATGAATTACCCCAAGTTGGCGGGTCCGGTTCCCCGTCTGCTCGTTTTGGAAAGCCGGTACTGGCTCGACACGGCGTGCGCGAACGCGGCGCGGCGCCTGGGATGGGACGTTGAATGCGTGCCGGTGGTCGCGGAAGGGACGCTGCCGCGCGAAGCGGTGGCGCGGCTACTGCGGACGCTGATCGAATTCCGGCCCGATTTTCTGTTGTCGGTCAATCTCGGCGGGATGGACGTGGGGGGGACGTTTGGGGGATTGTTCGATGAGCTGGGACTTCCGTTTGTGGCATGGTTTGTGGACGATCCGCGAACCATCATCATGGATCGTTCCTGTTATGCCACATCGCGTTCCCTCGCGCTCACGTGGGAACGCGCCTACGAGCCGTATCTGAAATCGGTGGGATTTCCCGTGGTCGAATACATGCCTTTGGCGGTGGATCGAAGTCTATTCGACGCGGGACCGGCGGAAACATGGAATCTGCCCTGCACCTTCGTCGGCAATTCAATGACGGCGCCCGCGGCACAGGCATGGCGCAAGGCCGCGGAAAACACGGAATTGGCCGACGCCCTGAAAACGGCGCTCGACACGGGCCGCGTCACGCGCGAAACATTCGCGAAGGGTCTGGTGGCCATCCTACCGGAACCATTGCTTTCGCGGCTGGATGCCGAATTCAGGATGCGAGCCGAACTGGCGCTATTTACCGAGGCCACACGGCGGCTGCGCCAATGTTTCATCCAGGCGCTTCCAGGCGACGCGGTGTGTGTGTTCGGCGACGACGGATGGGACGACATCGCCCGATGGCGCGGGGGCCCGGTGAATTACGAACGCGATTTGGCGGCGGTTTACCGGTGTTCGGAAATCAATCTGAACGTGACGAGCATTCAAATGGCTTCCGCCGTGAACCAACGGGTTTTCGATTGTCCGGCGGCGGGCGGATTCCTGCTGACCGACGCGCAATCGTCGCTTATGGAATTGTTCGACCTGGACTCCGAAATCGTTTGCTACCACTCCCCCGAACAGGCGGCCGCGCTGATTCGCGAATATCGCGCAAGGCCCGCGAAGCGAAAGAACATCGTGCAGCGCGCACGCGCCCGCATTTTCAATGAACACACTTACGAGCATCGCCTGATCGATCTGGAGGCATTGGTGCGCGCCCATTTCGCATGACCTGAAGATTTTGTCCTGAACGCGGATCTTCAAGCAACGGTACAGCGGGGGAGACTTTCCGCCCGGTTTCAAAGCGGGGGCGGCGGAATGGCCTCGCCGGGTTTGCGATCGATCGGCGTGACGCCCATGCGATTCCAGTCAATCTTCCGCTTAATCTTCGTGCCTTTGGGTTTGAGCGCGGTGAAGTCCTGAAAATTTTTATAGAGGATGCGTTCAAGGAGATCCGTTTTGAGGGCAAGCCCCCTGAATTCTTCGCGGGGCAACACGGACGTGGTGTAAGCGGTCTGCGTGAGCATGTCGAGATAAACCCTGAAGCGGTCGTGAATCCATTCGACGGTCTTGAGCGCTTCGGGAGTAACGACGAGATCGGTCGCGTACATGAACCGCGTGGGGTATTTGTTGAAAAGTGCGCGAAATTTGTCGGGCGACTTCGATATGCGGCGCAATCCGGCGGACAGGAAATCGTCGTGCCCGAACGAGATGTCAGAATACAAATTGGGATAGGTGTCGAGGAATTCCTCGAGCCGCGTCTGGAGAATGGACGACAACATGAAGTGCGGGCAAACGACTTTCATGTCGGGAAACGCATCGAGAACAGCGATGAATTCCTGCGCAAATCCGGGGGCTTTCGGGCTGGGATTGACATGCAGGCAAACAGGGACAAAATGATCCTGGCAGTACTGATAGACGGGCAGCATGCCGGGATCGTCCATCGCCACAGGATGGAACATGTACTGGTTCGTCTTTTTGACGATATAACCGTGGCCGAGATACAGCTTGAGCCCTTTCGCGCCACGATCGACAAGTTTGCTGAATTTTTCGAGTTTGTCCGGATCGAGCGGATTGAGGGTGGGCCATGCCTCGAAACGGTCTGGATATTTTTCGCAGATCTTCATCAATTCCTCGTTGACTTCATCGTACCCGGTAAAGCCGACCGAGGGGTTCAATGTCAATGTAAAACGGGAACTGCCCATGAGGCAGGTTTTACCAATGCCCGCCGCATCCATGGCCGCCAGCATTTTGGGGACTTCCTCGAGCGACGCGATGTGCTCGTGAACGTCAATGATGAGCCGCTGCTCCTGGATGCGCTTCAGGTCGGTGGTGGCGGAAACAGGCTGGCGGTGTACCCGGCGGGGCCAGAAAATGGCGAGAAGGATCAGCAGGACAACACCGGCGAGCAACCAAGCGCGTTTGGTGCGTGTTTTTCGCATGAGGGTCAGGGCAGGTGCTTCATTTTGTCTCATTTCGACGGAAAAAGCCTTTCCATATTGGTTTCGTAAATTTTCCGGAGCGTGTCATCGTCAAGCGCAAGGCCGCGAAAAACACCTGCCTCGTTGCGGCTGTTGCGTGGAGCATAGGCCGCGCCCTTGGCGCCAAGCGCATAGCGGAAGGCATCCTTTTCAAGCATTTCACGGCATGCGCGCAACACGTCCGCAATCCACGGTTCCGTCTTCTCTTTGTTTCCCGTGACCACCATGTCCGTGCCGAACAAGGTGCGATCCGCGTATTTCTTCAAAAATTCGCGGAAGGGTTCCGGATCGCGGCTGACCGCCTCGAATCCATCCACGAGAATCGTGCGCGTGCCGAAACTCGTGTCCGTGTACAGGTTCGGGTAGGTGTCCATAAGGCGTTGAAAGACGCGCCACGGCTCTTCGCGCGGACGGAAAAACGTCACGCCGAAATGTGGAACGATGACAATCATTTCGGGAAACTGTTTCATGACGCGCTCGAATTCGTCCGCGTATTTCGTGATATTGACATGCCAGCAGATCGGAAACTTGGTTTCCGCGCAATATTGGTACACGGGGATCATGCCGGGATCGTCGAGCGCCTTGTCGTAGAAGTTGCCGTGGCCGGTGTAGAGTTTGAGGCCCATCGCGCCGGCCTCGCGAAATCGCTTGATCTTGTCGAGTTTTTCCGGATCGTTCGGATGGATGGCGCAGAACGGGATGATCCGCCCCGGATGTTCGCGCGCGGCGGCAAGGATTTCCTCTGTGTTTTCGTCGTTGCCCTTGTCCTGCGGCTTGCGTGCGCCCATGAGCGTGTATTCGGAACTCGCCACGAAAAGCGTGCGAGCGATTCCGGTCTTCTCGGCGGCGTTGAGATACTTGTCGAGGTACTTCCTCGAAAACAGGTGCTCGTGCGCGTTCACGACCTTGAACGGACGCAAGGGCGTATCGGACGGCGCGTCGGACGGCGGCGGCAGTCCCTCCGGGGGGCGATTCAACACTTGGTAGACCGCCGCCGCCGCGGCAAACGCCACGCCCACAAGAACCAGGATTTCCCAACCGGAGAAGGCGCGCTTCGGGCGGCCGTCGGGCGGGGGGGGCGTTTTCCCGGTGTCATTACGATCTTCGCGCTTCGATTCGCGTTTCATTCTTCATCCTTTTTCCCAAGACACAAGGGTCGGATCTTCGTCCCTTCCTCATGTGAAGAAACACATGCGACAACGATAACGGACACGGGAACGAACAAGCCGTAAAAGTCCGTGTGGAAAATGCGCCTAGCAAAACTGCTCCAGATACCATGCGCCGCGACAGAATCCTTCCTCGCGCGTCTGGGCGCCGTCCTCGTGTTCGATGCTCAGCACGCCGTCATACCCGTTCGCGCGCAGATGACTGATGTATTCGCCCCAATTGATGTTGCCGAATCCGGGGATCACATAGCGCCACCATCCGCCGCCGTAAATGCCCACTTTCGCGCGCTTCGCCTTGTCCACCAGCGTGTCCTTGGCGTGCGTGTGGAAAATGCGCCGCCCGTAAAGCGACACCGGAACGAGATGATCGCATTCCTGGTGATACAAATGCGACGGATCGTAGTTCAGACCAAAGCGATCGTCCTTCATGACCTCGAACAGCGCCTCGAACGTGTCAAGTCCCTGCAAGCATGTCGCAAAGTAATTTTCCATGGCAAGATTGATTTTCTTCTTACGCGCTTGCGCCAAAATGGGCGCGAAAACCTTGGGCACCACCTGCCGAATGGTGTCAATCTTGCTCATGCCCGGCAGCGGCGATCCGGTCAGCATGCACACGGTCGGCACACCGAGCATGGCCGCGGCATCTATTGTTTTGATGGCATGCGCCTGGACCGCCTTGACACGTTTCGGATCCGTGGTGTCCGTGTAATAGGCGAGGCTCGAAATCTGAAGGCCCCGCTCGGCCAGCATGTCCTTGATTTTTTCCGCCTGCGCGGCGGTCAGCCGGGCGGGATCGATGTGCCGGCTCCCCGGATGGGCGACCACTTCCAGGCAGGGAATGCCCGCCTCCTCCGCGAAATCCATCACCGTTTCCAGTTTTTCATTCTCGAACGGTCCCGTCAACATCCCGACTTTCATCTGGTCTTTTCCTTTCCAAACCGATTTTCGACTATATCATTCATGCCCGCAATCAAATCATTTGATTGCTCTTGAACAGACGGCCCCGGTAGACGCGGATTTCACGGCGCCGGTTTCTAAATATGCAATAACACTTTCAATACGTCCGGCGCGGCGGCGCGCTGCATGGCCACGTCCGCGTCGCGCAACTCATAGGTTTCGGTAATCATCGGGCGGACCTCCACCGTGTTCGAGGCAAGCGCCTCGAGCGCGGGGCGAAACGGGCCGCATCGCGAACCGATAATCCTGATTTCATTGATGACCGGCAGGCTGAGATTGAGCGGACCGGTGTCCGCAAGGGTCGTCTTGAGCACGATGGCGCCTTCCGGCCGTACCAGTTCAAGCGCGCGCGCGATGCCTTCCGGCGATCCCGTTGCCTCGACGACCATGTCCACATTCCGCTCGACGGGATCGTCTTTCAGGGCGGTCGGTATATGCAGGGCGTTGAGCAGGGCCAGTTTCCACTCATGCTTTCCGATGCAAAGCAGTTTTTTCGTCGAAAGCCACAACACCTGCGCGCACAACTGGCCCAGTTTGCCATCGCCCAGCACCACGACGCGATCATTCGCCGTGACCGGAATTTGCTCGACGATGCGAAACGCCGCCGCCAGCGGTTCGGTGAACACCGCCACGTCGTCGCGGATTGAAGCCGGCACGATATGCAGATTTTCCTCCGGCAGCGTGACGAATTCCGCAAAGGCGCCCTGCCGTCCAGCGATGCCGAGCACCGTGCGGTTCAGGCAATGATGCGGCATCTCGAGCTGGCAGAAGGGGCATTTGTGGCAAACGCAGTTGATTTCGCCGGTCACGCGCTTGCCTTGCAGATTGGGATTCGCGCATTGCTCGACCACGCCCACGAACTCGTGGCCCGGCACGCCCCTGAAGCCCATATAGCCACGGAGAATTTCGAGATCCGTGTTGCAGATTCCCGCCGTCAGAACCCGAATCAACGCCTCGCCTTCGCCAGGCCGTGGAATCGGTAGTTCCGTTACGCGCAATTCACCGTCGAACACCAAGGCTCGCATATCCAACGCTCCGGTTGTATGACGTCGGCGGCGGACAATCCACAGGGCCGCCATCAACGACATGATTTACTTGCCGGCAACCTCTGGGCATGAAGCACAGAATGACCCGGCAAGAACTCCTATTCAACACCACTGGGCGCACGGATTCAAGTAAGCGCTTGTTGAATGGCATTGACAGTTTTGCACACGCGTGATACAATGAAATTGCGCAAATGCCGTAAATGTATTTTTTCGCGAAAAATTCTGGTTGAATACGGGTTTCAATGCCCTATGAACCTCTTGAATCAGTACACCCCTTTATTCATTTGTGAACAAACGACCCCGGAACATCGCGCATGAGTAAAAAGGTGTTCACAAGCGGCGAGGTGGCGGAAATCTGCGGGGTATCGGCCGATACGGTCGCGCGGTGGTTCGATTTGGGGCAGATTGAGGGATACCGTTTGGGACGCGGGCGCGATCGGCGGATTCCCTACGAAAATCTTCGGGCCTTCATGATAAAGCACAATATTCCCTTGGACCGGCTCGACATGGGGGAGGGCCGGATCCTGGTGGTGGATGACGATCCCTTTTATCTGGACATCATTCCGTCGGCTTTGACCCGCTTCGCGGAGTATACCGTGCTGACGGCATCCACCGGATTCGATGCCGGCGCACTGGTCGTCCAGTATAACCCGCAATTGGTAATCCTCGACATCCATTTGTCGGACATTGACGGACGAATGGTCTGCAAGCGCGTGAAGGATCGCCCTGAAACCAGGCATTCGCGCGTGCTGGCCATTTCAGGTTATCTCGATGAAATCGAAATGCGCCAACTGTCCCAATATGGATTCGATGGATGCCTCAGGAAACCGTTTGGCCTTGCCGAACTGGAAGCAGCCGTGCGACGACTCATTGACAAGCCGCCGGGTTCCGTCGCCAACGCCAAGCCTTCCTACTTCAAATAACAAATAACAGGGATTGTCGAACTCTGTCTTGCCTTGACTACTGGATAACAAACTCATCCACGCAAAGCAACGCGGGTTTGCCGAACGATGGAAGGCCTTCGGGAACGGTTCCCAGGTTTTTAGCTTGCACCTTTACAAAACGAACCGTGGCGGGTTCCGGCAATTCGATCCCGAACGTTTTGACGGCGGGATCGACCGCTGCCGGTGGAACCTCGTTGGACACCACGCCCACGCTCCGGTAATTGGCGCCATCCTCGGAAACCAGATATTCGACCGAAACCGGAAAGAAAGCCCCTTTCGCCGGAATTTGGAGGTACTGCGTCTGTAACCGTTTCACGGGCATGGACGCGCCGAGATCGATCGCGGCGTCCAAATCCGCGCCCTCGTAGCCCTGCCATGCGGGATGCGTCAAATCCGGCTGGGCCAAACGACCATCAGCCAAGGCATCAGGGCCGCCGCCGCTGAAAGGCGCCGTATAGTCTGCCGTCGCAACCACCTTCTTGCCGGTAGCGAGATGTTCGGCCTTTTCGCCGGAGGCGGCGCCGGCCGCGGCGCCCATCATTTCCTGAATTGTCTGCTCGGCGGATTCAGCTTTTGGAAGATTTGCGATCAAGTCCCACAGGGACGTTTTCAATTCACGCAATGCCAAGACGCTCACAATCCACGCCTGCGACCAGCCCGACTCGATGGACCACACGCCCCAGCCATTGTCGCCATCGCTTGCCCAAAATTCCCAGCGGTCGAAATCGAACGCGCGATACCAGCCGCCGTCGAGTTCAACGTGTTCCTCGCTCCGAATCTGTATCTTGCAAAGGAACTGGGCCAGTTTCTTTTCGGCTTCTTCGTATTTGCTCTCGCCTGCCGCAACGGCTTCATGCAGTCCCAGCAAGGCGAAATTGCAGGTATAGAGCAAATCGCAGGCATTATCCGCATTGGATTGGATGATCGGCATTTCGCGCGCGCCGTATTCGTCGTGCGACTGGGCTTGAATGGCAAGTCCGATCGAGGCATCGCCGAGCATTTCGCGGATCGCCCCGCACGGTTCCTGCTTTGCGACAAGATCATCGGCGACGCGGCGCAGCCATTCGCGATGTTCGGGCTTGTCTTCGACACGCACCAACCAGGCGAGCGGCAGCAACATGCGCGCGCGTTCTTCCTGAAGCCCCATGGTCCAGCGCCATTGGGAGGGATAGCCCTCCATTGTCGCGCGGATGGCCTGCTTGGCGCGGTCGAGGAATGGCGCGTAACCTGTCTGCTTGTGGCCCCAGAGATAGGCCGCCCACAAATACGCTTGGTAATGCGGACTCAACTGAATCGTCGGCGAATTGAAATAATGCAGCCAACCGGCTTGCTGCAGCCGTTCTTCCTCGATGCGGTTTTCGCGGAAACCAAGTGGCCCCGTTGTGCGCAGATTGGCCAGCAGACAACGGAGAACCGGCGCCTGCCATCGGTCGGCCTTGACGAGCGCCGCCGTCGCGATAATGCCCAGCAGACTCCGCGCATTGTCATCGCCGTAATACACCCCTTCACCGCCCGTCGTATTCCAACCCAGCAGGCCGTACGAAGGACTCTTCGCGTCCGCACGGGGGCCCTTGTGCAGTTGCGATTCGCCTAGCACGAAATCCACGAGATGAGCCGCCGTTTCAAGGCTGATGGCGGCGTTGTTAAGCGTGCCGTCAAAGGCCATGGCCATGGCGGCCTCGCTCATGCAATCCGCGCGCAAGACATAACGAACCGGCTGATAGCCTTCCATGTCAATCCGCGAAACGACGCCCTCCAGCAAGCCCAGCGTACCGTCGCCCGTTTTCCAGTCCGGTTCCGGACGCGGTCCAACGCCGTCCGGGGCTTTGGCGAAGGCTGCGGCCTTTTCCTGCCAGGCCGGATGCACGAGTAACTTCGCGTTGTAGTACCATTGCACGCCGCGACGCACCGCCTGCCGTTGGACATCGGGAGGCAGCCCCTCTTCCCGCTGATAGGCGGGGGCAACCGTAGGCGTCCACAAGGGCACCGTGATCTTGCGTTGCGACAACCATTCCAGCGTCGCGCTCCACATCGTGCGCCAGGCGTCCATCGGCGCATAGCGTCCACGGATAAAGTGGCTCAGTTTCGTCGAGGACAGAAGGACCTGGCCGATGGGGTATTTGTAAAGAACGGGAAATATCTTGCTGTCCGGTTGGAGCGGATCCGTGAATTCCGGCATCGGATAGGCCAGGGTGTCGTATCCCGCGACGCGCGATGCCGCCAAATGGGAATAGCGGATATTCACAGGAGTCAGAAAGTAATCGTGCAGGCTCAGAATGCGTCCCTTGGGCAAATTCGGACCAAAGAAATCCGATTCAACCACGAGGCGCTCCGCATGCGCCGGACGCGGCGGCAGGATAACGAATCCGAGCAACTTTTCCGGAAATTCGACGAAAAGGCGGATATTTTTCCGTCCGGCAAGGTCAATATCGTCCTCGGTGACGACCGTTTGCAGGTCGGGATATTCATCCGCAAGGACCAGCACCCCCGATTCGTTGGGCGCATAACGCAATGCTTCGAGCGGCGTGTCGAAACGCATCCATGTGCCCCCGCGGGAAGACAACAAATCGTACAAGTCATTGTCCGGCTGACAGGCAAAAACAAGCCGCATGCGCGCCGGCTCCTGCGCATGAATGCCCGCGGATGCCAGGCAAAGCACCAAAACCAGGGAACACATCACGGCGCACCGCGCGCCGTACGATATATGCGACGCTGGAAACGAAGCCATGAAATGCAATCCGCAATCAACAATTCGTTTCATGGTCAAACTCCTTCCCGATTGCCTTCTGCCATCAGATGACCCGTTCGCGGCGTTCATTGTACCAACGTTTGAGCGCCCCAAACCAGCGACAGACGGCTCGCAAACATGGACAATGAATCGTCAGCGTTCTGCCTTCTGCCTCTTATACCATTCCACAAACCGTCCGACACCCTCGTCCATCGAAAATTTCGGCGCGTAACCCAGCAGCGCCCGGGCATGATCGATATCCGCGAACGTGATGGACACATCACCCGGCTGCAAGGGCCGCGGCTCGATGATCGCCTCCTTGCCGCAGTGGCGCGCGATCATCTCGATGAGATCGCGCAGGCTGGTCGTATGATGTTCGCCCAGATTGAAGATTTCGTAGCGGAACGGCGTGTCCACGCACCGCACCAACCCGTCCAGAATATCCTCGATATACGTGTAATCCCGCCGCGTTGAACCATCGCCAAACATCGGCACCGGCCGCCCCTCGAGGATCAGCCGGGTAAACTTGTGGATGGCCATGTCGGGACGCTGCCGCGGACCGTACACGGTGAAGAACCGCAGCATCGTCACGTTCAGCCCGTACAAATGGCTGTACACGTGCGCCTGGAGTTCGTTCATCCGTTTCGTGGCCGCGTAAGGGCTCACCGGACGCGCCACGGGATCCGTTTCGCGGAACGGCACATCGGTCGAACCGCCGTACACCGACGAACTCGACGCGAAAACGAGGTTGTCCACCTTGAAATCGCGGCACGCATCGAGTATGTGCTGGCCGCCGATTACGTTCACGCGATGGTACAGATTCGGATTTTCGACCGACGGCCGCACCCCCGCGCGCGCCGCCAGATGAACGACCACTTCCGGACGTTCCGCCTCGAAGACCGCACGCAAGCCGGGCTCGTCGCAAATATCGGTTTCGTGCAGCGTGTAGCGTTCGTTCTTCAGGGCTTCCGCCACATTGGCCCGCTTGATCGCCGGATTATAATAATCGTTGAACTCGTCCAAACCCGCAACCGTATCGCCACGGTCCAGCAATCGTTCCGCCAAATGCGAGCCGATGAACCCCGCCGCGCCTGTAATCAACACCCGCTTCATGCCTTCACTCCTGTTCCCTTGAATGATGGCAGGGACTATACCAGCCATGAAGCCTTCCCCGCCAGCCTGTCGAAGAAAAGGCCATATGCAATGGGGATAGAACCCTTCAACACGAACGAGACTGGCAATCCCCTTTCGGCAAATATGCACCCCAGCGGCAACGACATCGCAACAAAACGCACGGACCCATCCGGCGTGTTGCCTGATTATCCAGTCTTGATGGCATAGATTGACGCAGGATACGTCACTGGCTGCCGAATGGGCGGTAAGAACAAAACGATAACCCGTCTCCGGCCCGGAAAATCAACAAATTGATCAGTTGAAAATCGTTTTGAAATAGTCGCTGTTGTCCAGCAGATTCAGTTCGATTTTCGCGAAAGACCGGACTTCTTCGTCGGAGATCGGCGCATGCGTTACCCGAGCCGGCTTGGATTCCGGCGGAACGGATTTGTGTTCGTGATTTTCACCTTGCGGGACAAACTCATCCGGCGGGGATTCGTCGGAAGCGCCTTCCTCGGCAATCATCAGTTCCACCCGTTCGCGAATAAATTTGGAGAGCACAGCCACAAGGTGCTCACGCTTCTCGTGAATCGTGCCTTGGGCCATAATTTCCTTGTCAAGCGGTAATACATGGCCGCAGAACACCACCACAAGTCCTTGGCATTCCGGGCACGGTCCGATGATAATAGTCCCGACCGGAGGCAACATAATCTGACCGTGTGCGTTGCAATGCGGGCACTTCACTTCGATGAGTGACAACATGGTCAATACCTCCTTGTCTTGGCCACAACTTCAGGCCTATCTTCTTTCTGCTATAACTATATCTTATAACACATCATTTTGTCAAGGTAATCCCGCTTTTATTGAAAATCCGGGAAATAACAGCAAATTTTTTGATTTTCCCGCCGGGTATGCGGCATTTTCAAACTGCGAAAATCGCTTTTACCGGGTTGTTGCGGGAGAATTTGCCGTCTTTGCCTGAATTGCCTGGAGTAATTCTTGGGCTTCATCGCGGCGCGTGGCCTTTCGATCATGCCAGCCCGGATAGGTCAGGAGCGTTGTTCCGTAGACTTGTCGAATGGATTCGATCGTTACCTCGGTGGTGGCATCTGAAGCCGGTTTCAAGGATATGGTGTACTTGGTTCGATTCAACCGCAACAGGCTGTGGCGCTGGCCGGTAAAAGCCACGAAGACGCCGCGCTTGTCTCGCGTGTAAATATCATACCCCTTTTCACGCAAGACGGCCTTCGTCATCTGCCATGCTTCATCGAAGGGCGCATTGATCGTGACCGTTTCGGTAATGGCAAACCCGGTGGTGTCCCGTGCGGCGCGCGCACAACCGCCCACGGCGGCCAGTATCGCCAGCAACGCCAAAACCTGCCCTACGTTACGGATTTTCATGGCGGCTCCTTCCTGAAGCGACGATGCCGTTTCCCGCTTCTTCCGCAAAGCGGGATTTTACGTTGAGCGGATTCTAGCACACGCATGGATCGCGGTCAAGCCTTTGCGAAGCGCTAGAAACCGGATGCCGCGGGTTGCTAGAATGAACTTCATACCGACTGTTGAAGGGAGGTTTTCCATGCGGATTGTATGTGCAACGTTCGTTGTGATGGGCGTCATGATCGTTTTTGCCTCAACTGTTTTCCCCGATATCCTGGCCGACAAAGACAAGATGGCCGTCCGGGACGGCGTTCTTTATTTGGGGAAGAATCCGTTTATGATGCGCGCCGTTCGGGTATCCGAAATGGCGCTGCGAAGCACGGCGCCGTCCGAATGGGCGGCAACGCTTGCCCGGATTGCCGACGCGGGCGGCAATGCCGTGTGCTTTACCCTTCCAGGGTATGCCGCAGACGGTTCGCTTTCACCGGGCACGGCTAGGACAATCAAGGCCCTCATGGACGCGGCGTTGTGGCGGCGGATGGGGGGGCTTTGCAGGATTTTGCCTAAAAAGGCGCTTGATGATAAGGAAAAATGTCTTACGATGGTCCGATCGGCCGCAGCGGTATTGAAAAACGAAAACCGCCTGGTCTACTGGATTGACGGCCCCAATGCCGACGAACTGGTAAAGGCGTTTCGCGAAGCCGCACCCGGCCTTGTCGTCGCCGCGAAATCCGGCGGCGACATCGAAGTGGTCGAAAAACTGGTGGACAAGCCCCCTGTGCGTGGAAAGAAATCATCGCGTAGACCGGCCAAACAAACTGAAAAACCCTTGATGCTTTCAGGAGAAATACCCCCGGCGGAACGCCTCGGTTCGGTCCATTTCGTTTTACCTGGAAATGAGCAATCCTATGTTGATCTGGAGGCCGCGATGAAAAATCCCGCGGAATCCGCGGCGTGGAAACCGGATAATTCCACACTTTCCGAACGGGAACGAGCGGAAGGGTTTGTTTCGTTGTTCGACGGCAAGACGCTTGACGGCTGGTGGTTTCTTGGCGCCAACACGAAGGGATTCGCGGTCGAAAACGGCGCCATTGTCTGGAAAGCGGAAGGGGGGCGCGCTTTGTATACACGCGATCGTTACGACAACTTTATTCTGCGTTTGGAGTGGAAAATCAACAAGGGGGGCAACAGCGGAATCTATCTCCGCGCGCCGCGCGCGGGACGGCAGTCGAAGATTGGTATGGAATTCCAATTGCAGGGCGATGCGGGGCAACCGGTAACGAATCAGACCAGCGGCGCCATTTACGATGTCGTCGCGCCACGGGTGAATGCAACCAAATCGCCCGGAGAGTGGAATACCGTCGAAATCCTGTTGGATGGCGGTCGTTTCCGTGCAGTGATGAACGATCAGGTTGTGCAGGAAACGGATTTGGAGCAGAACGACGAACTCCGAATGCGCCTGCGGCGGGGTTTCATCGGATTGCAGGATCACGGTTCGTTCGTGGCATTCAGGAATATTCGCATCAAGAGACTGTAGCGGCCGCATTTCACTTTCGGGGCCGCCGGCCGGCAAATCCATGTGGGAGGTTCGCGCATGCGCAACCCGCGGTGGTGTGCAAGTATCCTCGCCTTGTTGTTGATAGGCTGTTCGGCGCGGGGATTTGTTCAGGGGACCGTGGCCGGGGAAACCGGACATGAGGGCGCGGTGCGGGTGGTCGGGGAAACCGAGGAGGGCGGTGTGGGGGTGCTCACCGTCGAAATTCCCTATCTGGATGTGCGCGGAAAAACCAAACTCGGCATGGGGCGCCTGATGGTCCGCGCGCAGGAGTTGCGGTCGGGCAGGCCGATCCCCGTTTTCTGCCATGTTCATTACGAGAAGGACATCGGCGGCGCCCGAAAATGGTGCGAGCGCGGCTGGGCCGTGGCGACTGCTCATTATGACAAGGAACACCCCATAGATGTTTCGGTCGGCGACGGCTACAACCTTGCCCATGCGCTGATCCAATGGGTGCGACGCCTTCCCATTATCGATCCGGCTCGTCTCCACATTGACGGCGGCAGCCAGGGCGGCTACATGGCCTTGGCCATGAGCGCCGATTTCTTTCCTGTGACGTCGGCGACGGCCGATTGCCCGGTCGTGAATTGGGCGTATAACCTGAACTATTTCGAGGCGAACCGGGCCGTTTCCCGCTACCCGCAACAAGACATCAAGGACAGCCCGTTGCCGGTCGTATGCGCCGTGACCATGCTGGCGGATTGGGCCTATGGCGTTTTTGGAAACGATCTCGGCGCCGATACATGGTATCGGCTGAGTCCGATTGCCTGGGTGGATCGCATTGCCAATCCGGTCCTGATTATGTGCGCGACGGGCGACATGCTCGTCCCCATGGAGCAGATGATGCGCGAGGGCGTTCACAAATGGGACAAATCGCTGTTTCCCGAAGGATACCAGCGCGATTTTGACGCATTGACGCGCTGCGAAAAGGCACGGAAACGTTTCGTTGAATGTATTCCGGCCGATCAGTTGGATGTGCGCGTCATGCCATTGCAAAAAAACAGTTTCGAGATTACGCTCGATATGTTTACCGACGCCAAAAAGAAACCAGGCCGAAAACCCAAGAATGCCGATCGCCCGTGGTCGCCGAACCGGCAATGGACGATATGTTGTCTTGACGAAGGCCCGCCTGCGCCGCAGGCCTCGCACACCCGGTACGAATGGGCGACATCGCCGGACAGTTTTGTGGCGGCGCACCAGAAAAGCAATCTGGCGCCGGCGCTGTTGAACGGCCCGAAACTCGAACATCTCCTGCGGCGATATATGGGGCAATTGCAGGATCCGCCCTTGCTGGCCGACGGTTCGCCGGCCAACCGTCTGAATTTCGCACCCCTGGAACGGCTTGACGTGTTGACAGGGCTTCTGACGTTCGCCGAAACAAACCACGCGTGCATGGAGCGCCTGGCAGCGCTGTATGACGCGAGTTCCCTGAAGCCGTTTGGAGAAACCATTGCTTTGGATGCCCTGCGCCGTCTGGCGCAAGAAGCACGGGCCGCGCTTTCCAACAAGCAAAAGGGGGCGATATGAACGGAATAGCGTTGCTGGCGGCGTTGTTTGCCGCGGGCGAGGATACGGTTACACATGCCGAACTGCGCGCGCCGGGCCTTATCTGTACGATAGGCGACAACCGTACGCTGGGCGAACACCGCGCAGGTTACAACGGTCTTTTCGACTTGCGAATTCCGGGCGAGACGGAATCGGCGTTCGTGCCCGCCTATGCCGGATTGAATTTGGAGCATTACTTCGACATCAATCCACGGCCCTCCGAGCGTGAAGTCTTTTTCGAGCCGCGCTGCGCGCCAATGACATTGCGGCGGATTGCCGAGTCGGCCGTGGAACTGCACCAGCCGCCGACGCCCGTGTACGGCGTCGAGAGCTGGACGCGATTCGAAGCAGCCGGACCGTCCCGCATTGACATGGCCTTCCGCTGCATTCCACGCAAGGCGGACCTTGCGGGTGGCGTGCTGGGTGTTTTCTGGGCATCCTACATCAACGCGCCGCCCGACAAGAGCATCTATTTTCTGGCGGCGGGTTCGACGCTCGACAAGCCGGTTTGGGTGCAATACTGCACCCAGGAACACGGGCGCGACAGCACCGTCCGCCATGAATCCGACTCTTTCGATATCCCTTTCGCGGGAGGTCCGGGGACTCTCTTCAATAATCTGTCGCCGCTGCGGTATTCGGTCCCGTTTTTTTACGGGCGTGCCGGGCGGAACGTGTTGATTTTCATCTTCAAGCCGGGACCGGTTGTCCGGTTCTCGCATTCGCCTTCCGGCGGGGGCGCGACGCCCGCGGGCGACGGCCATAATCCGGCATGGGATTTTCAGATGATCGTGCCGAATTACCGTATAAATCAGGAATACAGACTGGACATGCGGTTGGTATACAAGCCATGGACCGATAGGGCCGATGTAATATCGGAGGCAAGAAATTACCTTGAAGCCCGCTGACTGGTTGGCGAAAGCGCGGGAATGTTTTCTCGTCGAACTACGGGGATTGGATGCGCGATGGCATCCGACGCTTATCGTCGCCAGCGCCTCGGTTGCCCTGCTCTTGCCGAAATACACGGGTTCGCTCAAATGGTTTCCGGAACTGCTGACGGCAATCGGCGGCACGGAATTCGCAGGGTCCTGCGCCCGAATCCACTTCGATCAGACGTTCCTGCTGCAAGGCCTTTTCCCGCTGCTGATGATCCTCGCGATGCGCGAAAAACCGTCCGCATACGGCCTGGGCCTGGGCGATATCCGGCTTGGGCTGAAAATGTGCGGATTGTTTTTTCTGTTGTACATTCCGTGCTTTGTCGTTCTATTTTTCAACGCGGACTTCCAGGCCTATTACGCGGGCGTCACGCGATCCCACGAAACGTGGGGGACGTTTTTCGCCGCGCAGATCCCCGCGATCGTCTTCCTCTGTTTCCGGACGGAGTTTTTCTTTCGGGGATTCATCCTCTTCGGGATTGCGAAAGACTACGGCGCGTATGCGGGCATGCTTATGCAGGTCATCCCCTACGTGATGGTCCACGCGGGCAAGGCGCAACTGGAGGCGCTGGGATCGCTGCCGGTCGGATTGGCGCTGGCGTACCTCGCTGTCCGGACCGGTTCCATTTGGTATGGCGCTTTTCTCCACGGCAGCATCGCGCTGCTGTTCAACGCGCTGATCCTGTTGCTGCACTTTGCGGGACGGTAATCGCGACGCCCAATCAGGCGGTGGCAACGCGCTCGGAATACTTGCCCGTGCGGGTATCTATCTTGATCGTGTCGCCGACCTTGATGAAGAGGGGAACCTGCAGCTTGGCGCCGGTTTCGAGAACGACCTGCTTGGTGACGTTCGTGGCCGTGTCGCCTCGAACAGCCGGCTCGGCCTCGACGACTTTGAGCTGGACCGAAATGGGCATTTCCGCCAGTACCGGCTTGCCTTCGATAAAGGAGATGGAACAGCGGTCCCCTTCCCGAAGGAATTTTTTCGAGTCGCCGAGGAGGCTGTCCGGAATGAAGATCTGATCGTAGGTCTCCAGATCCATAAAATGCAGGGTGTCTTCCTCGGCGTACAGGAACTGCATGTCCTTAGCTTCAAGACGGATTTCCTCAATCTGATCGGTCATGCGAAACGTAACATCCATGACGCGCCCGGTCTTGACGTTTTTCAGTTTGGTGCGCAGCATGGCACGCCAGTTGCCGGGCGTCACATGCTGAAATTCGACCACGACCCATATATCGTTGTTGTGGCGAATGGCCATTCCATTGCGAAATTCGGAAACCGAAGCCATACTCGTATTCAACTCCTGTGGTTCTTGCTGCGTCAATCGCGTATAGCATAACATGCGCGAAGCGCCCGACGCATCTCGCATCATTCCACATGGCTTCCTTGTCCGCATCGGTTTTGTTTCCGTTGTCGGTGGCGGCAACGCCAGTCTCCCACGGCTTTGACAAACCGGAACATGCTGGCGGGGGAAAGTGGGGGGGGATGAACCGATGATAATGGCGTATTGCATATATAGCGCTGCTATAAATTAAAATGGTCACATTGCTTCCGCGATCCGTTCCTGTCAAAATATGCGCCCGAATTCCAACGTCGTCCGGTCCGATATGGCTTTGTTCAGTGACAGGTTTCCGTTTGCGCCGCGCGCAAAAGATTTTTCCTATGGCGCGGTGACGCCGGAAAACCTGCCGTGGATCATGCGCCGTCATATTCTCACGGGGGCAATGGGCACGGCTTATTTCAACCTGACGACCGGCATGTTTTTGGTGGCCTTTGGCAATGCCATCGGCGTGAGCGTGATGGAATGGGGAATACTGGGGGCCGTGTCGTGCTTTGCTATTGCCATGCAATTGATCACGGCATACGCATCGGGCCGCTTCGGCTACCGCCGCGTGCTCTGGTTCATCGGTGAAACCGCCAACCGCCTCCTGCGGACGATCGCCATTATTGCCGCCTACCTGTTCGTCGATCATGGATTTCCGGCGGCGGCGCCCCATGTGCTGGTCGGGTTGATGTGCGCGGCCAGTTTCGCATCGGCGGGAGCCGCTCCGCCATGGTACAGTTGGCTGGCGGACCTGATACCGGAAAAGGTGCACGGCACATTCATGGGACGTCGCGACGTATGGCTGTCCTTTGCCACGGTGGCGTTGGTGATACCGGCCAGCATCGGCGTGGACATAGCGCCGGATCATGCCAAAATCCACGCGCTGGGACTCGTTTTCGCTTTGGGAATGGCGGTGGGCATGGTGGATTTGTTCATGCACCGCCGGATTCCCGAACCGGCGCCCGCCTGCGATGCCAAGGGAAGTTTCCTCGAACATTTGCTTGCGCCCCTGCGCGACGGCGCTTATCGTCCATGGCTGGTGTTTACGGCCTGCTGGAATTTTGCGGTGTTTCTCGGCGGGGCGCTCGCGACCATTTTCTTCGTCGAGGATTTGCACATTCGCGATCACCTGATGGGGGGCGCGCTGGTGTTAGTAGCCGTGCCCTTGGCCGGCATCATGCTCACCGGTAGAATGACGGGGCGGCTGGTGGATCGCCTAGGCGTGAAACGGGTCATGATCGGATCGCATTTCCTTTGGACCGTTCTGCCGATCTTCTGGATCGTGGCGACGCCGGCGACGGCAATGTTCTGGCTGACGGTAAGCAGTATTCTGGGCGGGGCCGGCTCTTCGGCGGCGGTCAATGCCTCGTTGAAAATCCAGACTCGCGTTTCACCCGCTAAATATCGGGCCATGTATATCGCCATGGCGGCCTGCGTGGGCAATTTCGCGGGCGGCTTGGCGACCCTGATGGCCGGATATTTCCTCGAAGCGCTCAAGGGACGTCAATGGACGGTGGCGGACATGGTCTTCGTGCCGTTTCACGTCATTTTCATCGTATCGGTTCTGTTGCGCCTGGCGGCGTGGGGACTCCTGTTCCGGATACCCTCGCCTCAGTTCGACCGGCCCATTGAAAAGGATTCCTGAGGCAGTCATCTTGCGTTCGTCCTTCTTCGTATTCAATGATGCAGGCATTGAATCGGAAGGAAACAGGGATGACTGGCGCCAAAATCGGATTCGCGTGTTGTTGGACGGCAGGAATGGTCTTGCGAAATCAACCATCCGGCGGGAACCGCTGATAAACGATGTTTGCTTTCATGGCCATTGTCCTCGTCTCCGTGGGCGCGCCCGAAATCTGGGTCGAATCGCCGCTGGTTCGCGTGTTTCCGGAAAGTTTTCCGTTGGCCGAATCCGCCCGGGAAGCGCGCCTGCGTGCCGCATGCGGCGAACGCGAATCAATCCAACTATGCATCCGCGCCAAGGGAAAGCCGCTGGAAGCCGTTTCGATCGAAGGGCATCCCATCGGAAAACATATCCCGCCGCCCGACGTGTACCGCACCGGCTATTTGCGTATCGAGCAACCGTCTCCGCGCGCGGAACGCGAAGGAACCCTCTGGCCGGATCCCTTGCTTGAATGCAACACGTTTTCCCTTGAAGCCGATTCGACGGCGGCAATCCGGCTGATATACGGCGTGCCCCGCGACGCTGTTCCGGGGACCTATTCCGGAAAAGTCTCCGTCCATTTCGGCAAACGGGGCAAACGCACAATCCCGATCTCTTTTGAGATCTTTCCCTTCCTGCTGCCTGAAACGCCATCGCTGCGAACCGCGTTTCCACTCGATCGCAAATCCATCCGCGACGTGTACGGGATCGCCGACACGGATCTGGAGGCATGGAAACCCTTTTACGACGCGCTGTCGCGCGAGCGCATCGCATATCGCGTGTGGGACGGGGGACCGCTGGTCACGATCGATCGCGAAGGCAACGCAGACACTTCCCGTCTCAAGGAGCACATCGCCTACGCGGCGGACACGGCCCATTTCAACGCCATTGATATCGGCGCGGGTCAGGCCGGCATTGCCCCGTTTCCAGCGCCCAAGCCCGGAAAATTGCAGGATCCGCTTCAATTTTACCTGCACGACATGTGCAACTGGCTCGATGATCGCGGCCAATTGCCGCTGGCCTATATCGAAGTCATGCCGCTGCCGGAACGTGCCTATTGGCAGGCCGCGCGCGAGGCCTACTTTCGCGTTCATCGAAACGACAAGCGCGTTGCTCGCCTGCTCGCGGGCGCGGGCGATCCCTTTTTCGAACGTTACACGGACATTTGGGCGACGCCGCTCGGAAGTTTCGACCCGTATTGCGATGCCTTGCTGCGACAGGGACGATCATTGACCATCACGCAAAACGCTCCCGCGGAGGCGGTTTCCGCGCGTTCTTCGGGCAGTTTTCCCGGCGAAACCTCACGCGAATCGCGTCCTGAAGACGCATACGACGGATGCCTGTTCACCTATTGGGTCTCGCGTGGAATCCCCATGCCCGACGAACCGCAATGGCTTCAGATCAATCTAAGGGAACCGGTGACGGTACGAACCATTCGCATCATCTGGAAAAACGGGCTGGAAGCGAAAGAACTCGACGTCGAGCGATGGATCGGCAGCCATTTCTCGCGTTTCTCCCGGATCCGCTGGACGCCGCATCCGCCGCCGTCCCTTTTTACGCAAAGTTCGCTCGAAGGCACATTCGACGAAGCGGAAACGTTCCAGTCCATTCGTTTCGAGTTTCGCGCAAGTTTTTTTCACCGGGTCGTCGGCGTAACCGAGATCGTGTTTGGCGACATGGACACACTCGAACCCGCCGCGTCCATTGCGCCGATTGCCACATGGCTCTGCGAATCCGTGAATGATTTCCCTTCGTTTGCCGTGGATGCCCGTCCCGTGGAGGCCCGTTTGTTTCCATGGGTATGCTGGGGGCATCAAGCGGAGGGTTTCGTTGCGCGGCGTCTGAACCGCTGGCCCCCCGCATGGGTAAATGAGTCCGTCGCCCAACCGCTGGTCTGGCGATGCAGAGACGCGGGTCTCGGTTTTCTTTTTTATCCGGGACGCAACGGCTTGCTGCCCTCGGTGCGTTCCGAAGCCCTGCGCGACGGCATGGAAGACTTCGAATATCTTGTCATGCTGGACCAGGCCGTGAAAATGGGCCGCGTCTCCGCGCGCGACGCCGGAACCTTGTGCATGCGCCGGCTGTTCAGCGCGAATGTCCCGCCGCAACAGGTGGACGAATTGGCGCGCATTGTCGAATACGACCGGGTACGCATTGGATGGGCGCTTACCAAGGCAGGGAAGGATCAACGGCCCTGACACGTGCTTGTCATCGTCATCGTTATCGAAAGGACTTTGTGCATCGAAGCATGGAGACTTCGATGACAATGGCGATATCGCCGGATGTCGGTCATGCGCCGCATTCCGCGAGATTCTTGTCCCACCAACGATTGGCGCCGCTGATATAAAGCGCCTCGGGAATAAGCGGTTCTTCGAGCCGGGCGGATGTCGTTTCGGATATCGCGCCCGTCTCGACCAGTTCACGTCCCGCCGTGCGCACGCGATCGCGATAGGCATCCAGAATGGGGCTAAGTCCGGGCATTTTGAGTGGAAACAGTTCGCCTTCGGTTCGGTAAATTTCACCGACGACGCGGCTGTTGATGTTTCGCGCCATCCGCCGAAAATACAGCCGGAGGACTTGGAAATGGCTAACCTCCGCGAATCCGCAGTTCGATACAATCACAAAACGTTTGGAGGCCAGCATGCCCTCGCGGGGGATGTGTCTGCACTCGCCGTTTTCATCCTTGTAAAAATGCGGATCGGCCGCCGGAATCAGGCGATCCAGAAACTGCTTCATGATGCCGCTCACATTGTCCACATAGAGCGGCGTCGCAAACACGATGACATCGGCGGCCGCCATTTTCCCCAGCAGTCCCGCCATGTCGTCTTCGATAATACAGCGGCCCGGAGTCTTGATCCAGCAGACATAACATCCGCGGCAATGACGGATATCGTGATCGACCAGAAAAACATTTTCGGTTTCGGCGCCGGCCGCCTGCGCGCCTTCCAGAAACGGCGCCACAATGGCGTGGGTATTGCTCCGCGGACCGCGCGGACTTCCGTTGAATGCGATAATTTTCATCATGCGTCCTTTCACCGGTTGCGGCCCACAGAATTCATCATGCGAAAGAGGATTGTCAAACCTTCGGTCAGTCCCGTGAAAAATAATTCAAGGAATCTCGAAAAGCGTCAGGCCATCAAATGCACATGTGTTGTTTGCCGCGAACAATCCCACGCGTGACTCCGGCCAGTCGCCTTCGATTTCTCCCAGCTCAAGCCCTTCGGCAAAAAGCAACGTGCCGCCCTTTCGCTTTACGACCCGCAGATTGTTGCCATTGGCGGACACGTCATGTGCCCTGTGGATTCGGGGATGGACGACGAACGCAACTTCAGGCAAAGACCGGTCATGACGCTTGCCTGATGCCACGATTCGGGTAAAATCCGCGTCAAACAAGACCATCAGATAGTTTCCCTCATTGACATAGACCGCATAGACGCCGCCCGCCTTCTTGGCCTCGGTCTGCACGGTGAATTCATAGTATCGAAGAGGGTCGCCTTTGAAGGCCGATTGGTGCGGCTGAAGGACAAGGCCCCCCGTATTTCCGTTTCTGAGGCCGGCGGTGGAACTTGTCCAGCCACGAATTGAGCGGCCCCATTCGTCCCACCCGCGTGTCAACGAAAAACTTCCGAAAGAGGCGGAACAACCCGAAGCAAAAAGAGCCGGCAGACCCGGCGAGTACTTCGAAATGGGTTCTTCGGGCAGATCCAAGCGCAGGGCCCCCAGATAGACACTGAAGGCCCCTGCATTGTTTTCGATTCGCAGATCATGCGGCCCTTCCCAGTTGAATCCGCGTGGCAACGGAACCCGGTGTTCTTTGCTTCGTTGGCCGTGCGAGAGGCGCTGAAAGGCGATGTCTTTTGCGCGATCAATTCCAATGAGGAGACGTGTCCCGTGCCCGTTGTCCCATGCCACGACCCCCAGACGGCCGGCGTCTTTTTCCCGATATTGCAGGGTTGTTTCCAGCACATAGTTGCGCATCCATGACACACGGGGCTGCGCACATCCCTCGCCGGTTTCAGCGCAAACATGAAGAGCGCCTTGCCGCTGTTGCCAATTACCTTCCAAGTTCCAGCGCGCCACGGGCGATGCGGCATCCTCGAAGAAATCCCGAAACGTGGGCAGGGCGGGCACAGGGTGGTAGCCGGGCACGGCGGCGGTGGTGGGGCCTTCCATAAAGAGTTCATGACCGAAAAAATGCACCCGATCGATACATTGCGATCGAGCGCCCCGATCCGCAAAGTAAAGGAGCCACCATTCAATGCCGTTCGGTCCGCGCACCAAATTGGGCTGGCCGCAATTTTTTGTTTCAGGCGCCTTGGGGTCGATCGTGATGCCCGCATGCCTGGGATCGAGGTTCGATCGCAACACGGGAAAACGGTACTTGCCGCCGTTGTTGAAATTCAGGGGCCCATCGGATTCCGCAACGCCAAGGGCATAGTTTCCATACTGGGGACTGGTATGATTGGCGTTGTACATCATGTAATACCGGCCCCGATATTTGATGGTGAAAGGCCCTTCGTTGATAAATTGCTTGGGTTTGTCGGCCGTTTCCCAACTATCGCGGACCGCCGTTAGCAGAGGTATGGGTTTATCCGCCAATTTCCAGGGACTGGTCATGGGCTGGCCCCAAATCGCATTGCCAAAGCCAAATTTTACCGTATAGAAGTAGAGGCGGCCATCGTCATCCTGAAAACATTGCGGATCTATGCGTCCGTCAAAGGGAATCTCGCGCACCGGTTCATGGTAAGGACCTTCGGGTGTTTTGGCGACGGCATGCCCAATCTGACGCAGTTCACCGTGATTTACCGACCAATAGAGATGGAACAGGCCGTTATGCAGCAGCAGGTCGCATGCATGGATATTATCATCCGTGGCGGCGGACCCGGACGTCCAGGCATTTTCCATTGAAAAGGCATGCTGTGGACCGGACCAATGCACAAGGTCGTCGGAGACAAATAGGCTGCCGTCTGTTCCCACACCCATAAGATAGTATTTCCCGTCATGCCGCAAAAGGCCCGCGTCGGCCGTATGGGGCAACACCGGATTGGGCGCGCCCAGCAGATACATGGCCATCAACCAGGAGATCAAAGCATTTCCTTCCATGCGCCAAAAGGTCCACAACAATACGAGCAGCATACACAATAACGCCGGCTTTTCAAATTCACTCAAAGCACCGGCGGATACAGGCGCAATACAGGTCCCTTGGCCCGTCCGGTTTTCATGCATGTTTTCCGCTATTGCGGACGCGGCGGAGAGGTCGGCTATAATGGCGGCCGTCAACTGGCGCCTCAACGTCTGTCTGGCTTCTACAAATAGCAACAAGAAATTCTTGGGCAACTTGCGTAATCAATAGAAATTCCATGGATTAGCAAGTGCGAAAACCATGGGGTCCCGAGTGCGATGACGATTACGATGACGAGCACGAGGAGAAATTGGGTTGTGGGTGATGCCCACGTCATAATGTGTTTATCTCGACGGCAGCGGATGTCCCCATGAACTTGTCGGCGCCGGTTATTGTGTTTGGCGGCGGAGAACACGGCCGCGGATTTATCGGCGGTGTTTTGTATCGTGCCTTTTTCCGAAGCGGTTCCCCTCACGTGATTGGATTTGCGTCAAGGGATGCCGACCTTTGCGACCGCAAACAGACGGAATCGCTCTTGCCGCGAATCCCCACGCATGCGGCGTGGATTGTGGCTGCGGCAAGAAACCCAGACGATCCTCGACCCGCTTCGGAGGCGCTGCGCGTCAATGCGGCCATCGCGGAGCATATCGCGCATATTGCCGGCATGCGCCCTCCTGTTCATCTTGTATATTTGAGCAGCATTGACGTTTATGGCCGGACGAATCTCGCCTTGCCGCTGGACGAATGCAGCCCGCTGCGGCCCGAGAGTCCATATGCCGCCGGCAAATTGGCCGCGGAAGGCATTCTCGACGCCTGCTGCGAAAGACAGGGGATCCCGTTGACGATTTTGCGCCTGCCCGGCGTGTACGGTCCGGGCGATACGCACCATGGGCCGGTGCGCGCGTTTCTCGATGCCGCCCGGCACGGCGAACCGGCCATTGTGCATGGCAACGGCCGCCAGCGAAGGGATCTGCTCTATGTGGGCGACATTCCGCGGCTCGTCGTGGAAATTCTCGGAAAACGCGTGCCGGGTGTATTCAACGCGGTGACCGGGAAAACGGCCAGTCTCAATGAAATCATTGCCCTCATCGAATGCTTGTCGGGCAAGCGTCTCGACGTCCGGTACAATCCCGAAATGCCACAGTACGACATCGTGTTTGCCCCGTCCGGTCTGTTGTGCCGCCTGCCCGATTTTGCGTTTACGGACATCAAAACCGGTCTTGCCGAAACTTGGGCCTGTCTGAACAACCAAGCCCGGCATTTCGCATAAATCCCATCGTGCATGTATTGGAACTGGTTTTGCAAGCCAACCGTGGGATTCGACAATCGGCTTTTGGTATCATCCATTTCCAGGCAAGGAACAATCGGTATGAGAGAAAAGGCGACACGAATACACACGGACGGACCCGCGTTTTCGTTGGTTTCGAATCCATTTCAAGGACTGACGGAAACCGTTCCGGCGATCGTATCCGACACGCCCGCCGTGTCTGCGCCAAAAGAACACGTTGCGGGCGAGACAACACTTCGATGCCATGTCGAGCGGACCCAAAAAGGCGGTTATCCGATCTTCGTCGAGAGGCGCGCGGCCGGAAAAACCGTCACCATCGTCCGCAACCTTTCCGGAGATACGGGGGATCTGCTCGCCGTGCTCAAGAAACGTTGCGCAGCCGGCGGCAAGGCATTCACGGACAGCGTGGAGATTCAGGGGGATCATCGCGAGAAGGTGGAGGCCATCCTGCGCGAATACGGAAAGGGAATATCGTGAAGGTCGTCGCCATCGTTGGAACATACCGCAAGGGCGGCGTTGTGGACATGGCCGTTGACGAGATTCTTGCCTCCGCCCGGGATCATGGGGCCGAAACGGAGAAGATTTACCTGATTGACAGGCACATCGAGTTCTGCACGAACTGCCGGACCTGCACGCAGCAACCCGGAGAAAAACGCGGCGAATGTGCCGTACATGACGAGATGGGGGCGATTCTCGATTCGATCGAAGCGGCGGACGCTCTCGTTATCGGCTCACCGATGAATTTTTGGACGGTCACAGCGGTCACGAAGCGATTTATCGAGCGGCTTGTGTGCTATGCCTATTGGCCGTGGGGCGTGCCGGCGCCCAAGGCGCGCACATCCCGAAAAAACAAGCCGGCCGTCATCGTTGCATCATCCGCCGCTCCCGCCATCATGGCGCGGACCTTGACGAAAATGGTCAAATTGTTGAAAGACGTGGCGAAACTGCTTGGCGCGAAGCCTGCCGGAGTCCTTTTCATCGGCCTTGCCGCGGGCGAACAGCGTCCCGTCTTGAAAGAGCGCGCCAAAAAGAAGGCCCGCGCGCTGGGCATGCGGCTGGTCGCTGCCGGAGCGAATCAACGAAATCCGGGGAGGGCATGAAAATGGCTCGAAAAGTAAACCGCCGCAGGTTTCTCAAGAAATCGCTGGCGGCTTCGGCGGGCACGGCGCTGGCCTTTGGCTTCGAGGAAAAGGCCCTTGCGGCGCATGCCGGCGAGAAAGCCGCGCCGGCCTCTGCGCCCGCAAATCCACAGACGATGCCGATGGGCACAATCAAGGACGTGTCCATCAGCCGGCTGATTTGCGGCGGCAACCTCATCAGCGGCATAGCGCACAGCCGCGACCTGATTTATGTGTCGTCGCTGCTCAAACACTATTTCACGGATGAAAAGGTGTTCGAGACATTCAAACTGTGCGAAGCGCAGGGCATCAACACCGCCATTGTCCGCACCGATCCCAACACACAGCGAATTTGGCAGGCCTATTGGGGAAAGGAAGGCGGAAAACTGCAATGGATTGCGCAAGTGAAACCGACGCTGTCCGATCCGTTGTGGGATACCCGGGTTGCGTTGGACCTCGGCGCAACGGGCGTACAGATTCAGGGCGAAACCGGCGATGCCATGGTGCGGCAAAACCGGCTTGACGTAATCGCCAAGGTAATCGAATACATCCAGGCGAACGGGGCAATTGCCGGCGTCGGCGCGCACGACATCAAGGTCGTCGCCGCCTGCGAAAAAGCCGGCATCCCGAATGATTTCTATATGAAGACGTTCAACAGCAAACAATATTGGTCGGCCGGGCCGAAGGAACGCCACGACAGCGTATTCGAGGAAACGCCCGAAGAGACGATCGAAATCATGAGAACCGTCACGAAACCGTGGATTGCGTTCAAGGTTTTGGGCGCCGGGGCCATCCAGCCGGAAGAGGGTTTCTCCTATGCGCTGAAAAACGGCGCGGATTTCCTGTGCGTGGGCATGTTCGACTTTCAGGTGGCCACCGACGCGGCCATCGCGCGCAAGTGTCTAGCGGAACACCAGAACAGGGAGCGGCCATGGCGGGCATGACGCATGGATCCCTGCTCGACGACGATTCGCGCCACATGCGCTACGCGCTGCGCGAGGCGGAACGCGCGCTGGAATGCGGCGAGGTGCCGGTCGGCTGCGTGATCGTCCATGACGGCCACATCGTCGGCAAAGCCCACAATCAGCGGGAAACCCTTCAGGATCCGACGGCCCACGCCGAAATCTTGGCCATCACACAGGCCGCCGCGCATTTCCGCAGTTGGCGTCTCGAGGGCGCGAAACTCTACGTGACGCTCGAGCCATGCCCGATGTGCGCCGGAGCCATCATCCTGGCACGCATTGCCGAGGTCCATTTCGGAGCCTTCGATCCGAAGGCCGGCGTGTGCGGCACCCTGATGAACCTGCTCGAAGACCCGCGTTTCAATCATCGTCCCCGTGTTCGTCCCGGTCTCCTTGCCGACGAATGCGGCGACATCCTGTCCCGTTTTTTCCGGCGGATCCGGGAAGGATCGGGAATTCCAAAGCCGCGGGCGTCATACGACGATAATTGATTGGAAAAATTTCCTTCTCAGGTTATGTCGGCGATATCGGAATAGAGGATCTATGCGTGTCGGATTGATCACCTTGGGATGCGACAAAAACACGGTGGACAACGAGTATCTTGCGGGACTGCTCGAATCGGGCGGCTGCGAGGTGCTGGCCGTGGACAACTTTGCCGGCGAGACGCCTCTCGACGCGGTCGTCATCACGACATGCGGATTCATCGGCGACGCGAAGGAACAATCGGTGCAGACCATCGTTTCCGTCGCCGAGATGAAACGCACGACGGGCAATCCCCGCCGCCTGTTCGTGGCCGGTTGCCTGGCCCAGCGATACGCTGCCGATCTGCGCGGGGAGATTCCGGAAATTGACGGCATTGTCGGAGTGGGGCAGTTTGCCGAACTGGCCGCCATGATTCGTTCGGAAGATGCGCCGGCCTGTCTCGTGCGCGAAACGCCGCTGGTCGAAATCAACGGAACGTTGTCCCGCAAACGGCTCGACACAAAGCCTTATGCCTATCTCAAGATTGCCGACGGCTGCAATCACCGCTGTGCGTTTTGCGCCATTCCCGCGATGAAAGGGCCGTTCCGTTCCGTGCCGCCGGAGGCGCTGATCGAGGAAGCGAGGGCGTTGCTGAAGCAAGGCGTCCGCGAACTCAACCTTATTGCGCAGGATATTACCGCGTACGGCCTCGATCGCGGCGATTGCCGCCTTCCGGATTTGATCCGCCGGCTGGCCCTTCTGGAAGGCGATTTCTGGATTCGGTGCCTGTACGCCTATCCGGGCGGCATCACGAGTGAATTGATCGAAACCATGGCCTCGACCCCGAAGGTCGTTCATTACCTCGACATGCCTGTGCAGCACCTCGATGCCGGCGTCTTGCGGCGGATGAACCGGCCCGCGTGGGATCTTGACCTCGGCGCTTTGCTGGGGCAATTGCGATCGGCCATGCCGGATGTCGTATTGCGCACCACGATACTTGTGGGTTTTCCGGGGGAAACGGCCGCCGAACATCGCCGTCTGCTGGAAGGACTTCGCGAACACTTCTTCCAATGGGCGGGCGTGTTTTCCTACTCGCGCGAGGAAGGAACGACCGCCGACGCCATGCCGCGTCATCCCGGAAAACACACCCGCGAAAAAAGACGGCAAGACGTCCAGGATCTTCAATCAGCGATTTCGGCTCAATACAACGTCTCCCGCATCGGCGCGCGCACGCGCGTTCTGCTGGAATCCTTCGATGACGTCCAGGGACTTTGGATGGCGCGCAGTCCCGGCGAGGCGCCGGAGGTTGACGGTTGCGTGTTTGTGGCGCCTGCCGATGGCTTGGCGCAAGGTCAATTTATTGAGGTTGAGATCCGGCAGGCATCCGGTTTCGACGTGTTCGCCGTCTCGGTTCAGGAACCGTAGGGATTGCCGCCGCCCGATTCCGCCGGCGCCGGTTCGCCCCAGCCCTCTTCCGTGTTGCCGGTCAGGATGGCCTTGTTGCCGGAATGACGGCTTTCGTTGGCGCTGGTGACGCGGATGGCCGCGCGATCCTTGAACACGCACACATGCTCGCAGATGCAGCATCCCGTGCAGAGATCCGCGTCCACGTGGGGCTGTTTCAGCGTAATCGTGGAACCGTCGCGTTGGCGCACTTCCGCCGGCAGGAAGTAAATCGCCTTCTTGGGCAGCGGGCAATGCTCCTCGCAGACCAGGCATTCCCGGTTGAAGGCGTAGGGGAGGCAGCGGGTCGTATCGAAGACAGCAAGCCCCATACGAACCTTCTTCTTTTCGTCCAGCGCGAGTTCCTGAATGGCGCCGGTCGGGCATACTTGCCCGCAAAGGTTGCAGTTGTACTCGCAATAGCCGGTGCGCGGGACCATCATGGGCGTCCAAATGCCTTCGAGTCCGGCTTCGAGACCCGTGGGATGAAGTCCGTTCGTCGGACACGCCTTCATGCAAAGCCCGCACTTGAGGCAACGCTGCAAAAAGGCCCGTTCATTGCGTGCGCCGGGCGGACGGATCAATTCAGGATTGAATGAAATGCCCTGCGCCTGGGGCGACAAGCGAAACATGACAAGTCCACCGACTCCACCCATCCCCGCCGACAAAAGGGCACGGCGGGACAAATCCAGTTTTGCCTTGGACGGCGCCGGCCACGGCAACGACCATGTGAAATCCAGCGCACCCCGATTGCATGCCGCCACGCAGTTCCAACAACCGAAACACTCCGAAGCGCGCCATGCGCCCGGTTTTTCAGGGCTGGCGGCCGCGGGGCATTGTTGGGCGCACAAGCCGCATTCGGTGCAGTTGTCGTGGCTTTTCAATCGCAGCACCGGGCGTTGGGCGCACAGGCCCAACAGACCGCCCAGAGGACACACGTATCGGCACCAGAACCGGGAACGGTACAGATTCAATAGAACAATCGCGACGAACAGAAGGAAGATGAGATCCGCACCCCAATAGGTTTGCCGCTTGGCCTTGAACACATGGTCGCGCATGAAACCATAGACCGGCTCCGTCGCCGAGGTCAGATGCACCGGCCCCAGATGCGGATCGGACTGGTACACGGCCGTCGAAGCGTCCTCGATGGTATATTGAGCGCCAGGATAGAGAGCCGTCGTCGTCGCGCGGAACAGCAGAGGCATCGGATCGAAGACCCCGGCCCAATGACCGCCGAACAGCGCCATGCCCAGCAATCCCGCCAGCAGGTAATACTTGGCGCGCTGCCACGGCGACCACGCATCGCGCGGCGGACGCTTGTTCCTGCGCATTTTCGCGCGGAACCACGTCGCCGCGTTGTGCACCACGCCCAGCGGACAAATCCAGCCGCAGAAAACCCGGCCCAATACAATGGTCACGACAACCGTCGCTATCGCCAAAATGGGAACGGTGCGCAGTTCATGCCCGGCCAGCCATGTGATCAGCGACGCCAGCGGATCCAGATCGAAATAAACGCGCAACCATGGGCTGGCCGGCCGGCCTTCATACAGGCGCGCGGCCCAGAACAGCCAGAAGAACAGCGCGAGCGAAACAATTTGGACTATCCGCCGCGCCCAGACGATCTTCTTCGCAAACGGCTTGCGGTTCACGCGACTTCGAGTTCCTTGGGCGCCAATTTTCGATAATCCATCTGTCCAAGACCCGCCTTGAAACCCGCTGCAACCGATTGGATGTCTTCGGGCTTATGGCCGAGCAATTCGGCGCCGAAGGCATCCAATGCGACAATGTCCGTGCCCGCCGCGACGATATCCATTCGCTTGACATCGTCCAGGTTGCCGCCGGTCGGTCCATTGGCGGTAAGAATGCGGATCGCGTCCAACACACAGAGCCGCGGTTTCATAAATGCCGTGATGTCACACAGGCACGTGGAAAGATCCTGGTGCCATTGCGCGCGCTTGCCCGCAATGACGCCCATATAGTTCTTCATGCAGAGGGTTGCCTTCGAAATGGTGTGGTGCTTGACAATCGGCACGTTGATGACGAGATCCGACTCGATAATTTCCGGATAGACCAGCCATTTGTCGAGGCGCTTGCCCTTGACTTCGACTTCCCGAAATCGGTTCTCATCGAGATAGACCACTTCGGCGCCCGCCGCCTTGGCCGCGGCTTCGATGCCGCTGGCGGGGTAGGCTTTCTTGTTGTCGTTGCAGGTCATGTCGCCGACCTTGACCGTCTTCGCGCCCGCTTCGAAACACAACCGTACCAGCGTGCCCACGACATCCGGGTTGGTATTCGCGGCAAATTCCGGCGCGCGATCCCACGCCATGTTGGGTTTTACCCACACCACATCCCCTTTTTTCACGAAACGCCCCATCCCGCCGAGTCCGGCCATGGCCTCTTTGGTCAACTGAATCGCCATTGCCTGGATGGATTCGGGCGTGTTCGCCGCCGCGCCTTTCCAACGGGCGATACACATCGGCGGCGCTGACGCCTCCTGTGCCGTCGCTGCGCCCAAAGGCCCCAATGCCATCGCGCCGCCCATCATCGCACCCCTTTTCAGAAATTCGCGCCGGGAATGTCTCTTCATCGCATTCATCTCCCTATTGTCGTCGTGGCAGGCAATTCAGTATTTTCTCTTGGCGCCTGCGCTGAATTCATTATAACTGCTCAAAGGCCGCCGTTCCAAAGACCTTGAATCGAATCGTGAAAGGGGGCATGGAAGCAGGGATGGCGGTGTGTTAGTGCAAACGGCGATTTGCCTGCTATACTCCCTCCACTTGAACGGGTACGATTCGATTCCATGAAACGTTATATCCAGGCAATCATCGGGCTGGCCATCGGAATAGGCCTGCTATGGTTTCTCTTTCGCGACACCAATCCGGCCGAGATACGCGATGCCTTGCGCGGCGTATCGCCGGTGTGGCTTTGCATCTCGCTGGCCTTTATCGTTCTGGGCTTCTTCACGCGTGTCCAACGCTGGAGTTATATCGTCCGAACGGCCAAATTCGTGTCGTTCCGCCACATGTTCAGCGCCACGCAAATCGGATTCATGGCCAACTTCGTCCTGCCGGCGCGGCTGGGCGAAGTCGTTCGAGCCGTCGTCCTGGGCAAATTGGCGGGCCTGCCCTTCAGCAAGGCGTTCGCCATGGTGGCGCTGGACCGCGTCACGGATCTTTTCGGATTGGCGGCGGTGATTTTCGTCACGATTTTTTCCTACAAGCCCGAAGGCACGGTCGTCATCCCCGCGTCCGTTTTCGGAACGGAACTCCGTTTTTCCGCCGAAGTGGTGCAAAGCATCGAGGTGAAGATGCTTTTCGTGCTCGTGGCCATGGTCGCCGTGCTCGTTCTTCTGTATGTGAACCAGAAACTGGTCTTGCGCATTTCCGATGCCTGCGTAGGATTCGTCTCGAAACGACTGGCCACCCGTGTGCACGGAATCCTTCAGAATTTCGCGGACGGACTACATGTTTTCCGATCGGCGTCGGATATGGCGAAAGCGATCGCTTTTTCGTTATTGACGTGGGGGACTTTCGTCGTGACCATGGTAAGCGCGATGTACGCGTTCCACATTGATTTCCCGTGGTACATGCCGTTCGTCATGGAAGTGCTGCTGGCGGTGTTCATCAGCCTGCCCGGTCCGCCTGGTTTCCTGGGACAATTCCAGTATCCCATCGTCATCGCGCTGATGATGCTTGTCCCCGGCATGACCATTTCCACCGCCCTCACCTTCTCGATTGTGATTTATGTTCTGAACCTGGTTCCCATCATCGCCGCGGGCACCTATTGTCTAATCCGCGAAAAATTCACCTTCGTGGAATTGACAAGGGAAAGTTCGCAGTTGCAAAGCGAAATAGAAACCATCCGCGAAGAAACGCCGTCCGATTGATTTCCCTGCGCGCAAACCGGAAAGGCCGGGGATCCCGATCCGCGCGCCGTTAAGGCAAGAGAAGTTGTTCCCTGCGCGATTTTCCTCCCGTCTCCTGTTTCCAGGCCCTTTTCAAGGCGTCGAAATCCAACTCCCCGCCGCTCGTCAGCAATGATTGCGCGCCGGCCTTGATCAGGTGATCGCAGGCTGCATTGTCCACCGGAGGAGCCGCAACGAAGACGGGTATTCCCCGGCTGAGCGCAAAACGTGCCGTTCGGACGCTTCCGCCCTCACGAAATGGTTCGACAACGCAGACGCATCGCGCAAAAGCGGCGATAATGGCGTTTCGCATAATGGCGGCATGGGTCGCCCATTGGGCAGTGGGAGGGAAGGGACTGATCAATACGGCTTTTCCTTCGGCCATTGCGGCGGTCATCGCCCGTGAAGCGGCATGCACCAACAGCCCTTGCGGAAGCACGGCCAGCGTGCGACCGCCCGCGGCAATCGCGTTTTCATGCGCGGCGGAATCCACGCCTTTGGCGCCGCCGCTGACAACGGCGATCCCGTGGCGCACCATCCAAGACGCACAGTCGGCGGCAAGGGCGCTCCCTCTTTCCGAGGGCGTTCGCGTGCCCACAATCGCCGCCATTTCATCCTTGAGAAGCGACTGTTCGCCTTTCCCAAATAAAATCGGCGGCGCGGCTTCACCCATGCGCCGGTCCAGAATCTCCGGATAACCTTCCACCCCCCGGTTTTCCATCCAAATGCCTTGGGCGGCCGACCGCTTGAGAATGGCTCTTGCCTTTTCCAAATCCTCCGCGCTCAAGCGCGCCACGGCCGAGGCAACGACGCTTCCGCAGACGGATGCATTCCGAGTGCGCTCCATTGGCGGCTGTTCACACAATTCGGCCAGCGACAACCCCATCTGTCGGGCCGATGCGGCCAGACGATTGAGGGCCACAAATGCGTTTCGGGCCGCCATAAGCAACGCGAGCGTGGCCACGATTTCAGCGTTCATCGGGTTCCTCTTTCGGTTTGAAGTCCGTGCGTGATACGATGCTTGCGTCAAGAAGACGCATTTCACCGGGAGTTTGGTGCATGTCGGCGGAAAAAGGACGAGGCGGCGGTCTCATACTGGCCTGCGACGGCGGCGCAACGGGCTTGCGCGCCGGTCTTTACGATGCGGCGGGGACGTTGCTCCGCGAAATGGCGGCCGGACCCTGCAATCTCATCGAACACGGCATCGAACACGGCAGAGACATGATCCTCCGCTTGTTTCATTCGTGCTCGAATGATCAACCAGACTCGATTGTGGCGGCGATTGCGGGCGCCGGACGCATGGAGATACGCACCGCGCTTGCTCATGCCGTGGCGGAGGAAACGGGAGGCCGTGTCCGGATTGCCGACGATTTACATCCCCTCTTGCTGGCCAATGCGGAAAACGAAACCGCCGTCCTGACAATCGCCGGAACCGGTTCCAGCGTGCTGGCTTGGGATTTCAACCCGTACCGTGAAATTCGCATCGGCGGGCGGGGACGCATTTTCGGCGACGAGGGCAGCGCTTATGCCGTGGCTGTTTCCGCCCTGCAAGCCGCCGCGCGCGCGGTGGATGGCACGGGCCGACCGACGCGTCTGGCCTCCGAACTATGGCGCGAACCCGGTTTGACCTCTTTTGACGACCTTGTCCTTTTTTCCTCCAAGGCGCGAAAACACGAAATTGCGGCGTTGGCGCGCATTGTGGACAAACTGGCCGCCGAAGGCGACGCCGTGGCGGCGCAATGCGTCGAGGAACAGGCCCTTCGCCTTGTGCAGCAAACACTGGCCGCGCGAAAAAAACTGGATTTGCCATCCAGCACGCCGGTCTTCATCCTAGGCGGCCTGTTCGAGGGTTCGGCGCTATTCAGGAACGCCTATTGCCACGCCCTTTCTGCATGCTGGCCACAGGCCAAGCCGCTGCTTCCGCCGTTGCGCGGTCATGCCGCGGCGTTTCGCATGGCGGCCCTCGACGGACCTTTGCCGGCGTGGATCACGGAGGCTGTGGCCCCGGAAAGAAGGGATGACGCAACCACCGAACGAAGGCTGCCGGCGGCCCGATCCATTGACACGCTCCCCGCGCGAGAAATGGTGGCGCTCATGATCGCGGAAGATGCGGGTGTCGCGCGGGCTGTTGAAAAGGCGTCCGAGGCCATGGCCAAAGCCGTTGAAATGGCAGCCGAGGCCATCCGATCCGGCGGTCGCCTAATTTATGTGGGCGCGGGAACCAGCGGGCGCTTGGGCGTGCTCGACGCTTCCGAGTGTCCGGCGACATTCGGCACGCCGCCCGATCAAGTGGTCGCGATTATCGCCGGCGGCGACCGGGCAATTCGGGAAAGCGTCGAGGGCGCGGAGGACGACACGGCGCAGGCGCGAACCGACATGGCCGCCATGCGCCCGCCCGTCCATGCGAACGACCTTGTCGTGGGAATTACGGCTTCAGGCCGGACGCCTTATGTGCGGGCCGCGCTGGATGAGGCACGGCAAGCCGGCGCCCGTACCGCGATTATCGCCTGCAATCCGATCGAAACAAATGCCGCCGACGTCCGTATCGTCGTCGAAACCGGTCCGGAAGTGGTGGCGGGTTCGACCCGCCTGAAGGCCGGCACGGCAACGAAAATGGTCTTGAACATCATATCAACCGGCGCCATGGCGTTGAATGGCCGCGTTCATGATGGCCTGATGATTGGAATGCGGCCGGTCAACGACAAATTGCGCAAGCGCGCCGAAAACATCGTGGCCGCACTCGCGCCATGTGATCGGGAACGGGCGAAAACCTGTTTGGCGGACGCGGGCGGCAACCTAGCGGCGGCCGTTCTCATGGCTCGCCGCTTTTGTGATCTCGCAACGGCGCAGGCCATTCTTGCCCGGGCAAATGGAAACTTGCGCCGGGCATTGGAGAATTTCTGAAGCATGAAAATTCTGTTTCCAAATCCTTCTCCGATTTGTGTGGCGCTCGTCCTGTTTACGCTCACAACGGCCTTCGGCGTCAAAGGCGAGGAAACCTCCGAATCGAACACACTTACGATCCAACTGGCGGCGGCACGAAAAGAACTAATCGTCCATGCGGATCAGCCTCTTGTTATCGAGGGCAATCGAAAACCATTGCCGCCGGGCGCCTATACGGTTCAGGCGAGCGGCGCTCATCGGGCCGTTCAGCGGTTTCGGCTCTTTGCAAAAACATTCCCCCCTGGCCAATTATCGGAAGCCCGCCAATATGCCGCCCAATGGAAAAGCCAGGGTTATGCAACGGACATCCTCCCGTTCGGGCGGGTGTGGAAACTGGAATCCGGCCAATCGGCCGATAACCGTAACTGGTGGGTTTCCATAGGCTGCCAGCCGACATTGGACAAAGCCAAAGCGCTCAAGGCTGCGCTCGAAAAGCAAAGCGTCTGGGCATGGATTCTGCCGGAAACGATCGTCCAAGGCCGGGGCAAAATCCATTTCAGGGATTCACGGGGCAGGGAAATTTGCATGACGGATGCGCCGGCACGATTCCACTCCAATGCGCCCGTGCGTGTCGCCGGTATTGATGTCGGATTCTGGAAAAATCAACAAAAAGACCGCACGTACCGGGGATCGCTGGAAATTCGTATCGGGCCGGATGCGCAACTCGAACTCTATGAACACATCGCCCTTGAATCGTACTTGGCCGGTGTATTGCCCGCGGAAATGCCGGCCGGGTGGCCCGCCGAAGCACTCAAGGCCCAAGCCGTTGCCGCGCGGAGCGAGGTGGTCGCCGCACTCGGCGGCAAACACGCCCTGGAAGGCTTCGACTTTTGCGGAAACGAGCATTGCCGGGCCTACGGCGGCGATAACGGACGCCAAAAAACCACAGATGACGCGGTGGCGGCCACCCGCGGCATGGTGCTTGTGGCGGAAGACCGGGTGGTTCCCGCCGTTTTTTCGGCCAATTGCGGCGGATGGACCGAGCACAACGATACCGTCTGGTCGGGACCTCCGAACAACGCGTTGCGCGGTGTGCCCGATTTTCCCCCGAAGGCGAATCCCGCCCCAAACGGGCCCGAATCCCATGGATGGGCAAAATGGCTTAAAAGCACACCGGCGGCCTATTGCGCCGGAAATCGCGAATCGTTCCGGTGGACAAAGCGAATGACCGCCAAAGAACTGACCGATATCGTCAACAAGCGATATCCGGTCGGACCGGTTCGGGCCATCGAAACAGGCGACCGCGGCGTCAGCGGCCGCTTGAAATGGGTAAAAATCATTGGGACCAAGAAATCGGAGATCGTGCGAAAGGATCTCGACATCCGACTTGCATTTGGTGGTCTGAACAGTGCTATGTTTATGGTCGAGGCGCAAGGAAGGCCGGGTTCCCCCGATGCGTTTGTGTTTACGGGCGGCGGACGCGGCCACGGAGTGGGTTTGTGCCAAGACGGCGCGCGCGGAATGGCGAGCGCAGGCGCGACATATAGCGGCATATTGAAACATTATTTTGCCATGGCTGCACTCGCGAGGTTGCACTGAAATGGATTTGAACGCAATTCGTAACAAACCAATGCGGTTTGCCGTCGGTTTGATGTCCGGCACGTCCTGCGATGGCATTTCGGCGGCGCTCGTACGCATCAAGGGGACCGGCGACAGCCTGCATCTCAAATTCATCAAACTGCTCCAGTTCCCGTATCCGTCCTATTTGCGTAATCGCCTGCTGAGTCCCCAACTGACCGCGCAGGATATTTGCCTGCTCAATTTTGAATTGGGATCGCGTTTCGCCGATGCGGTGCTCGCGATGTTTCCCGTGGCGAAAGAGGCGGGCTGCACCATTGATTTCGTCGCATCACACGGCCATACGGTCGCTCATGTGCCCCCCCGGGGCGAAAAACCCCATGGCACGCTTCAAATCGGCGAGCCGGCGATTATCGCCGAACGAACCGGACTGCCGGTCATTTCCGATTTCCGAACGCGCGACATGGCGGCCGGCGGACAAGGCGCCCCGCTGGTTCCCTATGCAGACTGGGTGTTGTTTGCCCGGCCGGATCGCTCGATTGTGTGCCTCAACATCGGGGGAATCGCGAACGTAACCGTGGTTACGCCGAATTTCGACGATATTCTCGCATTCGACACAGGCCCTGGAAATATGATTATTGACGGCACGGTGGGGCTGTTGACGCGCGGCGAGGAAAACATGGACACCGACGGCAAGGCCGCAGCCGAAGGTGTCGTTATCGAGGAGTTCCTCGATTATCTTCTGAGCCATCCCTATTTCGATCAATCCCCGCCTAAAAGCACCGGACGGGAAGAATTCGGCATCGAAGTCTATTTGCGCGACGCGCTGATGAGCCGGAAAAGCCAGCCCTATGAGAATCTCGTCGCCACCGTGACGGCGGCCGTTGCCAAAAGCATCGTCAACGCATTCGACCGGTTCATCAAGCCCAAATACGACATTGCGCGTGTCGTCGTCAGCGGGGGCGGCGCGTACAACAAAACCCTTCTCGCGGGCATTCGCGAAGGACTGCCCAACACGACTGTCCGCACGAGCGAACAATATGGCATACCGTCCATCGCGCGCGAAGCCGTGGCCTTCGCCATTTTGGGCAATGAAACCATTTGCGGCACGCCCGCCAATGTGCCCCAAGCCACCGGCGCCCGCCATGCCGCCATCCTCGGAAAGATTACGCCGGGCGTGTAATCTGTCCTTCCAACAACCGAAATTCGGCGGCAAAGCGGAAAACTTCCGGCTTGTCCCATGGACGAGATAGGCTCAAGAAGTGGTGCATCTTTCGGGCGAAGTCCGCAGGGTTCACCACGTCCACGGTGTCCACACCTTCTCAACGGGCGTCTTGTTCCGCGCGTACATAGGCCCGCAGGGCATCGCGCCAATGCGGCATGATATCAATCCCTTGATCCTGCAAGCGTTTGTTGCACAGGACCGAATAGTTTGGGCGTTTGACAGGCGACGGGAAATCGGCGGATGTCGCCGGGAGGAGGTTCGCGGACGTGTTCGTTTCCTCGAAGATGGCTTTGGCAAAGTCATACCATGAGCACTCGCCGTTACACGTGGCGTGATACAGACCCGGTTTGCCCTTTTCGGCCACCAGCCGGATTTGCGCGGCAAGCGCGCGCGTGTAGGTGGGTGTGGTGATCTCATCCGTGACCACGCGGATCTCCGGGCGCGTCGCGGCCAAGTGGAGCATGAGTTGCACGAAATTCTTGCCGCCTTTGGCCACGCACGGCGCATGGCCGTACAGGGCCGCCGTGCGCAGGATGACATGATCGGGACATTCCGCGGCCAGCAGGAATTCTCCGGCCAACTTGCTCGCCGCATACACGTTCAGCGGCGCGGGAAGATCCGTTTCGACATAGGGGCGTTTGCCTCCCGATCCAAACACATAATCGGTGCTGATATGCACCATGCGCGCGCCGCACGCGCGGCAAGCGGCGGCCATCGCGCGCACGGCCGCCGCGTTCACGGCAAAGGCCGTGGCGGGATCTTTCTCGCATTCCGGCACGTTGTGCGCCGCGGCGGTATTGACGACCAGGTCCGGCCGGATTTCGTCCGCGATCAGCGCATGCACCGCATCCGTGTCGCGCAAGTCCACACGATCGATATCAACGGGAATCAAATCCACGTCCGCATAGGCGGCGCAGACTTCCGTGCCGAGTTGCCCTTTTGCGCCGGTTACCAGGACCCGCATTAGAAAATGTTTCCAAGACGCCGCAAATGGGCCTGCATTTCAAGCAACAATTCGAGCCAGCGGATGTTGTAATACTTTGGATTGGCAAAATCCGCGTTGATACCCGCCTTGACCTTGAGCGCCATGTCGCGCGCGGAATCCTCGACCGAGACGATCGGACGAAATCCGAGCGCCGTTTCAATTTTCCGGGTGGATACGCGATAACTGCGCCCGCGCTGGCTGCCGTACTCGACCACAATGTCTATGTCAACAATATCCTGCAATGCCTTTTTGACCCAGTGGGCCAATTCGAGAATGCGGTAGTTCTTGTGCGAAAGATTGAAGATCTGCCCGCCGACCACGCCCAAGTCCGCTTCAAGGCAAGCCAGATAGCACTTTGCCACATCCGTCACGTCCACCAGCGGCCGCCACATTTCCCCGCCGCAATGCACCGTCAGTTTGCGATCCTCGAAGGCCGATTTCACGAACGTGTTGATCACGAGATCGTAGCGCATGCGCGGGCTCCAGCCATACACCGTCCCTTGGCGAAGAATCGTCGGCTGAAAGGTGTCGTCCGCCAATTTGAGCAGGATTTGCTCCGCGGCGAATTTGCTCGTTGCATAGGCCGCGCGCGGTTCGAGCGGCGAGGTCTCGTCCTGCAAGATGTCCTCCGCCATCAGGCCCCGATCGTACACCGAACAACTCGACGCGAAGATGAACCGCTTGATGCCGCGCCGCTTGCACGCCTCGGCGATCGTTTGTGTCGCGACCGTGTTCATCCGGTGGTTGGCCTCCGGGTTGAATTCGGCGGTTGGATCGTTGCTCAGCCCCGCCAGATGAATCACGCCCTTGACACCGTCGAGCACGCTTTCATCCAAATCGCAGATGTCGCCCTCAACGATTTCGACCTGGTTTTTCACCGCGTCCAACGGATACGAGCCGTACAGAAATTTGTCCAGCACGCGTACCGCGAATCCCTTGTCCAGCAACTCGCGCACCGCCACCGCGCCGATATACCCCGCGCCGCCCGTCAATAAAATCATGGTATTGGCTCCTTGTAAACATGGCGTTCCGCCGCCACGAACGATGTTGCCCGGAGTCTAAAGCACGACGGGGAAGATGTCAAACACGCAACGGGCCACGCGAAACCGGACAATGTGGATTATTGGCATGCGATCGGGCGCGCGTCATGTGCCGATTTCATCGCGGTGTTCGTACGGCCGCATATTCGGACCGGTATAAATTTGGCGCGGACGGTAGATTTTCTGGCCGGGCATCTGGTTCTGCTCGCGCCAGTGCGCTATCCAGCCGGGAATACGGCCAAGCGCAAACATGACCGTGAACATGTCAGTCGGAATGCCCATCGCGCGATACAGGATGCCGCTGTAGAAATCCACGTTCGGATACAGCTTGCGCTCGATAAAGAAATCGTCCTTCAGCGCCGCTTCCTCAATATTTTTGGCAAGTTCGACCAAGGGATCGTTGATGCCGAGCGTGTTCAGGACCCGGTCCATCGAGGCCTTGAGGATTTTCGCCCGCGGATCGTAACTCCGGTAGATGCGGTGCCCAAAACCCATCAGGCGCGTCTTGCGGTCCTTTACCCGCGCGATGAATTTCCGGTAGTCGTTGTCGTCGCGCTGGATGCGTTCGAGCATTTCGATGACGGCCTGGTTCGCGCCGCCGTGCAAAGGCCCCCAAAGCGCGCTGATCCCCGCCGATACCGCCGCGAACAGGTTCGCTTTGCTGCTGCATACCGTGCGCACCGTGGCCGTGCTGCAGTTCTGCTCGTGATCGGCGTGAACGATCAGCAGGAGATTGAGCGCATCCTCGAGCACGTCCGGCACGACATACTCCTCGGCGGGCGTGGCGAACATCATCCGCAGAAAATTGGCGCAGTAACTGAACTCCGTGCGCGGGTAGATGCGCGGCTCGCCGATCGATTTCTTGTACGAATACGCCGCGATGGTCTTGGCCTGCGCTATCAGGCGCACAATGTTCAGATCCACGTCCTCGTGCTCGTCGAAATTCGGATAGTAGGCCGAAAGCGACGCGACCATCGCGGACAAAATCGCCATCGGATGCGCCAGCGGGGGAAACCCCTCGAAAAACTTGAGCATGTCCTCGTGGATATAACTGTGAATCGTCAGTTTGCGGCGCCAGTCCGCATACTCGCGCGCGCTGGGCAGATGCCCGTAGATAAGCAGATACGCCACGGCCGGAAATTTGGCGCGCAAGGCCAGTTCCTCGATGGGATATCCCCGGTAACGCAGAATCCCCTTGTCCCCGTCAATGAACGTGATGGCGCTTTTACAGACCGCGGTGCTGCCGAATCCGGGATCGTAGGTCACCACGCCGCTCATGTCGCGCAGGGCGGAAATGTCCACGGCGCGTTCGCCTTCCGAACCCTCAATCACCGGAAACTCATACGTCTGTCCATCGAGAATCAACTTGGCTGTTTTCATGACCGCACTATCCTGTCTGGGGGGTTGTCCATGGTTATCGTGCCAGCAATGGGCCCGGTTACGGGCAGCCCGCCCGCGAAAAATGGATCCCGGCTACGCAAAACTACGGCCATCCGCACGCATGGCCGACCGCACACAAAGCAACAATACATCACGACGCCCGGATCGTGCAACCTGACATGCGATTCCGGCCTAGGCATGTGAATGCTAACGCCCTGTCGAATTGCGCGGGCGCCGGGGATTGCTTATGATCTCGAAAAAATCAAAAGGAGAGTGGATATGAAACGGCTGATCGCGATGGGAGTGTGTATGTTGTGCGCGGTTCAGGCCGATGCCGCCGAACCGCGACTCAAATGGTCGTTCGAGACCCGGGGCAAAATTTACGCCTCGCCGATTTTCACGGATCTCGACAATGACGGCAAACAGGAAGTGATTGTGTGCGCGTCGCGCGACAAACGCATTCTATGCCTGAGTTGCACGGGCGAACTGTTGTGGGATTACCGCCTCGATGATCTGAGCAATGACGGATTGCAAGCTTCGCCGTCGGCCCTCGACATTGACGGCGACGGGGGCAAGGAAATCTTTTTTGCCAGCAAAGGCGGCGTGGTGGGGTGCTTGGACCGTTTGGGGCAAATGGTCTGGCGCACGATGCTGCCGGATTCCTTCGATTACAGCGGGCCGCTGGTCGCCGACATTGACGGCGATTACCGGGCCGAAATCGTCGTGGGAGGCGACAACGGTATGCTGTATTGTTTCGACGATTGCGGCCAGGAGCGCTGGCATTTCCAGGGCGACGGGCCCATCCGGGGCATCCCCGCGTTCCTGTTCGATGCCCGGGCCAAAAAACGGCTGATCTTCGCGACCTTCGGCGGCGGCGCCGAAACCGCATTCGACCCCGCGGGAAAGGTCGTCTGGTCGTTCAACGAACCCGGCCCGCGCAAGGAACGCCGTTCGACGCCGGCAATCGGATTGATTGACGCGGATTTCGATTTGGATGTCGTCTCCGTGACCGAGGATTTTCAGGTCATCGTCCGCGATGCGATCACCGGCGCCGAAAAATGGCGTTGGGAAGGCAAGTCCTCGATCGATCAGGCCAACGGCATCGCGCTGGCGGATTTCGACAAACGGAACCGCTTGGACATCGTCTGCGCGGACGGCACCGGACAGGGCGGGACGGGGCATGTCCACCGGTTGCGCGATGGAAAGGCGCTGTGGTCCGTGGATGTGGGGGGGGGCGTCGTGCAGGGACCCGCCATTGGCGACGTGGACGGCGATCAGCGCCTGGAGATCCTCGTCTGTTCCCGTTCCAAGCGCCTGATGTGTCTGGACGAAAACGGCCAGGAGGAATGGTCGTTTCCGTCGGAAACCGAGGTGATTACCACGCCCGCAATCGGCGATCTGGATGCCGACGGCAAGACCGACATCGTGTTTACCAGCAAGGATCGGCGTATCTATTGCCTTACCCTGGATGGAGCTTATGATGCGTCGCTGATGCCGTGGCCGATGATTTCGCACGATCCCCAATTGACCGGATGTTTTTTCGGCGCGCCGTTCACGCCGCCAGCCCTGCCGTCCCCGGCCCAGATTCCCAATGTCTATCTCGACGAAATCACCGGAGTCCATATCGGCTCGAATACGGTCAAGGGCCAAATCACCAACAATTGGTATCGTCCGAGGCGTCTCGAAGCGAATATCGCCGTCTACACGCCGAACGGGCTGGCCATCACGCGTTCCATTGTGGGCCGTTTCGGGGCGCTTGATTTCCAGCAGTTCGAATTCGAGTTCCCCGCATTGTATCCGGGCGAATACAGGCTGGTCGCGAGCCTCCTCGATATCGGCCAGGGCGCGGTTGTCAGCCGTGAGGAAAAGAAATGGGATCTCGACCCCCAAGCGCCAATAGATATCGCCGTCGAGCGGGCCATAGTTGGAAAGAGTTACATGCTGGAACGCATTCCCGCTTCCCCGGCGCGGACACGCCTCGAGGCGGCCTGTGCCGAAGCCGAACAGGCATGGAACGCCCGGCTCGAAGAATTGCGCGCGACCATTGCCCGTGAAGAGGCCACGCCCGATGAACGACGCGCGGCCTTGAAGGCGCTTGAAACCACCGGCGAACAACTCAAACATGTGTTCGCGCGGGGCGTCGCGTTGTGCTATTCACCCCCAACTCTCACCGAATTCGGGGCCTTCCCGGATACGACACTCAAGAAATTCTTCAAGGACGAGACGGCCCAGACCGCCTATGTCATCGGCACACCCGCGCCCAAACCGGCCGCCCTATCCCTCTGCCGAAACGAGCGGGAGGCTGTTCAAATCCTTGTCGTGCCCCTCTTCAGAGACCTGAAGAACCTTCGCGTCATAATTCCCGAAGACCTGAAACGAAAAGAGGGCGGCGTCATTTCCACAAATGACGTCTCGGTCGCACGGGTCGGATATGTCACCATTGGGCCTCCCGAATACAACTGGCATGTTCCGAAAACAGGCGAGTATCCGGATGTCTTGTTTCCCAATGACCCCGTGGATATCCCTGCCAGCCAAGACGTCCAGCCGTATTATGTAACGGTCTTCGCAAACCAAAACACGGCTGCGGGCGATTACGAGGGAATTGTCCGTATAGAAGCCGATGAATGCCCGCCCCTTGATGTTCCAATAACTGTACATGTATGGGATTTTGCCATACCCGAAAAACCAAACTTCAAGGTCTCTATGTGGATGAACGAGGGCATGCTGAAGGCGTTTTACCGGTATCCGGATCGAACGCCGTTCGAAGTCCGAAAACGGTTTTATCAGATGCATCTCGACCATCGCATCTCGCCCATCAAAACGTTCCCTCCGGATGGCGGAAATCTGCTTGAGGATTTCGAGTATCTGATGGCCAACGGGCAGAATGTGTTTTTTGTGGATGTGCCCGATTACCTGCCCGAAGCGGATCGGGCTGCCGCCGCGGAGAAAATCCAAGCCACGCGCGCCCTGCTGCAGGAAAAAGGCTGGGCCGACAAGGTCCTTCTCTATAGCATGGACGAGGTGGCTGTCATGCAACGCCACCGCATTCCCCAAATGGTCGAGATGAACAATTGGATCAAGACAGTCGTTCCCGAATGGCCGCGCCTCGAAACCAGCGCGCCGGAAGACGCGTTGTTCGGCGCGGTGGACATCTGGTGCCCGACCATTGATTCATTCGACGAAAAAATTCTGGCCGAACGCATGGCCGAAGGCGACCGGTTGTGGTTTTATACGGTGTGGGGACGTCCCGGCATCATGATCGAATTTCCGCCGATTGATTACCGCATGATGTTCTGGATGTGCTTCAAATACAAGGCCGAGGGTTTCCTCTATTGGGGAACCACCCATTGGGATTTGAACTGTGCTGGTGATCAGCGTTGGCCGGAAGTTCCATGGATTCCCTACAACCGCCAGCCGGGCCACAACGGATGCGGGTATTTGATTTATCCGGGACCGGACGGAACGCCGCTCAGTTCGATCCGCCTCGAAATCGTGCGCGACGGCATCGAGGATTACGAATACCTATTTTTGTTGAAGAACCTTGTCGAAAACGCCAAAGGCAAGGTGCCGGACGAATTGCTTCAAAAGGCCGCGCCGCTCGTCCGGTTCGGTCCGGAAATCGCCGAAAGCCACACGAATTACAACGAAAATCCGAAAACGCTGCTCGAAGTCCGTGCGCGCATCGCCGACGCCATCGAAGAACTACAGCGTGCCGTTGCGGGATCGTGAAAAGTGAATAAAACTACATGAAAAATTGTTTACCTTCGCAAAGTATAGGAAATAAAGTGGGACAGGCTGTCCAGCCTGTCCAGAAAGTTTCACCTTGGCCAGACAGACAGATAGGACAGACTAGACAGTCTGTCCTACGAGGCGTTTGAAGCAGAAAAAAACATGAACCCGAACATGAAGGACTTTTCATGACCTCAAAAAAGAACGATCCGATTTGGGAAACTATCCGGGCGGAAGCGGCCGAAGAGGCAAGAAACGAACCCATGCTGGCAAGTTTCCTCTATTCGGTCGTGTTGAACCATAAAAGGCTCGAGGATGCGTTGAGTTATCTGCTGGCCAGTAAACTCGGCAGCGACACCGTGCCTTCCGTGACATTGCGCGACCTGATTGACGATGCCTTCGCCGGCGATCCCTCCATCGGCGAGGCCATTCGCGCGGATATCGAAGCCGTCGTGACACGCGACCCGGCCTGTCGCGGCTACTCCGTGCCTCTCCTGTTTTTCAAGGGATTTCATTCGATTCAGGCCTATCGTGTCGCGCATTATTATTGGACACGCGACCGAAAACCGCTGGCCCTCTATCTGCAAAGCCGGATTTCGGAGGTTTTCGCGGTGGACATCCATCCGGGCGCCCGGCTCGGCAAGGCGTTGTTGTTCGATCATGCGACCAGCGTGGTCATCGGCGAAACCGCCGTCGTGGAGGACAATTTCTCCATGCTCCATGAAGTGACCCTCGGCGGCACGGGCAAAGCCGGCGGCGACCGCCATCCCAAGGTCCGAAAGGGCGTGCTGATCGGCGCGGGCGCAAAAGTCCTCGGAAACATTGTGATCGGCGAAGGCGCGAAAATCGGCGCCGGCAGCGTTGTTCTCGAAGATGTGCCCCCGCATTGCACCGTGGCCGGCGTACCCGCGCAACCCGTCGGATATCCGGCCCAGGCCTTGCCCGCCCTTGAGATGGATCACCGAATCAAGACGGACCGGGAAGACGCATGAAAGGCGTCGCGGAACAGCCCGATGCCCCATTCGGGGGATTGCAGGGCAAACGATGAATTTACGTCCGCTGTCCCCGATTCCCGATCCGGCGATTCGCGAAACGCCCTGCAAAACCATCCTGAACAAATGCGCAATTGCCGACTATTCGCTCAATTGCTATGGCGGCTGTGCGCATGCCTGCGCTTACTGTTATGCGCGTTTCATGCAACGGTTTCACGCGCATCCGGAACCATGGGGCGGTTTCGTGGATGTCAAGACCAATGCCGTCGAGGCGCTTGAACGCCAAGTCCGCCGCCTTCCCCCGGGCCGGGTCTTTGTCAGCAGCGCCTGCGACGGATGGCAGCCCATCGAACGCGATCGCAAACTCACGCGTGCCTGTTGCGCGGTCCTGCTCGATCGCGGTTTCCACGTCGGAGCCTTGACCAAAAGCGCGTTGATCCTGCGTGATTTCGATCTCTTCGCCGGACGCGACGCGACCGTCGGCGTTACCGTTACGACCCTCGACCCGCATCTTTGCGCGCTTTGGGAACCGCGCGCCGACTCTGCCGTTGAACGATTCCGCGTCGTGGAGGAAGCGCATGCGGCGGGTATCGAAACATCGGTCATGTTCGGCCCCCTGCTTCCCTTTCTTTCGGACAAACCCGATCATCTGCATGCGTTGTTCGAACGCGCCGCGGCCGCCCGCGTGGACCAAATCACCGTGGACGCGCTCAATCCGAGACCGAAAGTATGGGAATCGGTCTCCGCGCTTCTTCAACGGCATTTTCCGGATCTGCGCGAGCGATACGCCGCCATCCTGTTTTCCCCCCGGGTTCGGGGACCTTATCTCTCGGCGCTCCGCCAGCGGGTCTTCGTCGCCGCTCAGCGCTTTCATCTTGCCAACCGCGTTTCAATCTGTTTTTGACAGGGTTTCCATCCGCAGGCCGGATCTGTTACATTATCTATGTCGTTCAAGGCGTTCATAGGGGTGTTTTCATTTGTGCGTGAAAAGATCCCATGGATCACGGGAGCAAACAATATGGCCATGCAAGTCGCAATTCGAGACAACAAACTTTGCATCGAAATTGACTTGGAGGAACCCAAACCGTCCGCCTCCGGCAAGACGCTGGTGGTTGCCAGCACGCGAGGAAATGTGACAACCGAGGCGCAAATAAACGGCAAGCCCGTCGTGCTCGGATTGAATGCCTATATCAAGCCCTGAGATCGCATGAATTCATTCGCGCAATCGTAAGAGCGGCGTGGAATTCCGAATCGGCTGGATCCCGAATGCGTATGCCGAATTGGAATTGGCGTCACAAGCCCGTGTCGTGGGGCGTCCGTCATGACGTGGAGGTCTTTGGCAATGCGCAGAGAAATGTGGACCATTGTGGCGGCCGCGGCGATCTTCGCCGCTTGGGCCGTGGGGGCGGAGACGCTGTCCACCCGGGATTCGGACGATAAAACGGCCCTTCACAACTGGATGTGCCAAAAATGCAGCGTTATCGTCCAGTCTAAAAATCGGCCATCCGCAAGCGGTTGCCCCTCGAACAAACACCACCAATGGAACGATCTGGGAGAGACCGGCGATACAACCTTTCAATGCAAAAAATGCGGTGCCCGTGTGGAATCCAAGGAAAAGCCTTCGTCAAGTTATTGTCCGTCCGGCGGACACCATCAATGGAACCGCCTAACCCGATGAAAAGACGTCGCTTCGAGGATTGTCCGCCATTGCCCTGCCCCGGCTGTATTGCGTAAACTGGCAACCGAGGAGCGCATGCGATGGACGACACGTTCGAGGTAATGGCCGGTTATTACCAGCATTTCGACGCGGATTTCACGCGGGACGTGCCGGAAGAAGGCTTTGGCGGCTGGAAAAAGGCCGCCGTGAAATTCGCGCGAAATCACACCGCCGTCGTGGTCATGCATGCATGGGATGCCGGCACGCGCGAACAATTTCCCGGATGGTACCGCGCCGTGCCGTATATTCCACGCGCGCAGGAAATTGCCCGGTCGGTGTTTCCAGGACTGTTGTCGGCGGTCCGCGCCTCGGATCTGCCCTTGTTCCACGTCGTGGGCGGTGGCGACTACTACAAGGATTTGCCCGGCTACCAGTACGCCGTCACCCTTGCCGGTCCTGAACCGCCACCTTTGGGACGTGTTTCCGAAGACCCGGCGCGAACGGCGCTCGACGCTTTCCGCGCCGCGAACGTCTTTGTGGGGCCACACAATGAAGAAGACGTTAAAAAAGGTTTTGCGAAACTCGATTTCATGCCCGAAGCGCGGCCGGTCGCGGGGGAAGGCATTGCGGAAAATGGGCATCAACTTTTCGCGCTTTGCCGGGAAAAAAACATCAATCATCTTATCTATGCCGGCTTTGCCATCAACTGGTGCCTCTTATTGTCGCCCGGCGGCATGGCCGAAATGCAGCGCCACAATGTGATGTGTTCCGTGTTGCGGCAAGCGACGACCGCCGTCGAGAACGGCGCCACGGCCCGGTTTGAACTCTGCAAGGAAATCGCGCTCTGGCGCATTTCGCTCGCGTTCGGGTTTGTGCTCGATGTGGACGATTTCATCCGCGCCTTGCCGCCCCGGAGGGGGGGAATTCTGTAACCTCTTGCGCTTGCGATGGTAATGTAATCGGCATCGGGATGGATGCGTTTGGAGACAATGTTCATGTTCGGCTCGCGTGCGGTGTTGGTTTTGTGCGGCATCTTGGCCGTGGCGTCCTTGCCCTGCCTAGGGGATGACCTGTTTACCCTGCATAACAGCGGATGGAAAGCGGCGAAATGGGACTCGTCGGATTTGACGCGGATTTGGGCGAAAGACAGCCCCGGCATTCAACAGGATTCCGCAACGTATTATCCCACGGCGGTGGCGGCCAGCGGGGGGTATCTCTACTTCCTTTACAACAGCGGCAAAACCCTCGGCGCTTTTGCGGCATCCAATTTCGCCCAAGCCTCCATTTCGGCGGCTCCGTCCTATTCGTCGAGCGGTTTCACGTATTATCCGCGGGCCTTCGCCGTCAACCGCGGGTATATCTATTGCCTTTTCAACAACGGCCTGAAAATCGGCAAGTACAACGTCTCGGATCTGGCCCCTGTCTGGTTCAAAGACGGTCCCACCCGCGGGAATGACCGCGCAACCTCCATCGCCGTGGCGGACGGCTTTGTGTACGGGCTTTTCAGCAGCGGACAATACATCGGCAAATTCAAGGAATCGGATCTGTCGCAAGTTTGGATGAAACCGTCCCCGTTTGCGTCGAGCGGCTACTTGGTGATCTATCCCGTTGCCTTGGCGGCGGCCAACGGACAACTCTACTGCCTCTTCAGCGGCAATGAACGCCTTGGAAAATACAACGCGGACAGCCTCTTGCAGACATGGCTGTACGAGGCGCCTTATCTCATTCAGGGAAGCACGAAAAACTATTCGTCCGCGATTGCCGTTGTGGACAGCACGCCGCCCACGGGCGGCATCGTCATTGCGGAGGGCGCCGCTTATACGGCCACGCGATCGGTGACGCTGGCCTTGTCGGCGGATGATGGCCCTGGCACGGTCACGCATATGCGTTTTGGGACCGATGGAACCACATGGCAGGCATGGGAAACCTTTGCCACGAGCAAAACCTGGACACTTTCCACCAGCGACGGAAACAAGACGGTGTACGTCCAATTCAAGGACGCGGAAGGCAACCTGTCGCCGGCGTATAGCGACAGCATCGTCCTGGACACCTCCAAGCCGGCCGGGTCGGTGCTGATCAATAACGGCGACGCGTATACGCAGTCGCGGAACGTGACGCTGACCCTCGCCGTAACCGATTCGGGCAGCGGTGTCGGCGACATGCGCTTCGGAAACGACGGAACCTATTGGAGCAACTGGGAAACGGCGGCATCGTCGAAAGCATGGGTCTTGTCGTCGGGCATGGATGGCGTTCGTAAGGTCTATGTCCAATGGCGAGACAGGGCCGGTAATGTCTCGTCTTCGGCCTATGCCGAAATTCAACTCGACACGATAGCGCCGAATCCGCCCGTCATTACGACCAATGGCGGAAACGGGGCGGGCGTGGACTACACGACCGCCAACCGGGATCTCGTGCTGATTGGAACCTGTTCTTCGGATACTTTCCGCATACTCGTCAATGGCAGCGCCTCGCGCGTAAGTTATCTTGCAACCAGCACCAACTGGAGTTATTCCGGCACGCTGCGCCTGGGAGCGAATACGTTCAGCGTCGTGGCCACGGATCGCGCCAATAACCAGTCCACGCCTGACACGATCACGATCACGCTCATGGCGGGCGAAGGAGAGGGCGAGGGGGAAGGTGAAGGAGAAGGCGAGGGCGAGGGAGAGGGTGAGGGGGAGGGGGAAGGCGAAGGCGAGGGCGAGGGAGAGGGAGAGGGCGAGATGCCGATGGTCGTTCTGTCTCCAATGGATGCTTCGATTTTCTACACCGGTTCGAGCCATGCGAGCCTGGCGTTGCCCTTGCTGGCCGCCGCTCCGCCGAACACGACGTCCATTGCCTATGCTGTTGACACGCTTCCCGCCGGGTTCGCCACGAATGCCCCGTTCATGGTCACGAAAAGTTTCTCGCCTTCCACCAACGCCGTGGGCATTCACACGGTCAAGGCGCTGGCCTCGCGAAGCGGATATCTGTCCCTGTCGGGCGTCTCCCGGTTTTCGGTGGCCCTTGCGCCCGACGGGAGCGATACGGACGGCAACGGTTTGCCGGACTGGCCCTTTACCATTCTTGATCAGGCCGGTGATGGCTGGGTGCATGCGGTAGACGTTTCCGGACTGGGAAGGCGCGGCGTCATGCTGGTGCGTTTTGGCCGCGAATCCGGAAACAACACGGATGTTCCCGCGACAATCGTGCTGGAACGTCCGGGAAACGTTGCGCGATCCGTTACGTTTTTCGCGCCGCGGACCCTGCTCGCCGAGAACGAAAGCGGCATTTTGGTCCTTCTATCCGGCGATACCCTTGCGCAATTGGCCGGCCCCGACAACGCCGACACGTTGGCCACTCTCCCCGAAGATTTCAACCTTGTTTCCGGCGGCCAATATATCGCCTGCGGCATTCTTATCTCCACCGACAACGGCCTGACATACGAAATGGCGGATGCCGCCCGCCTGGAGACCATGCCCATTGAAATCCGCATGCAGGGACTCAAATATCGAAGTGGTTCCGAAAGGACTTTTTTTGTGCATCCGGCAACCTTCGCACACCAAGAAACCGCCGGGTTACAATTCCAACCCGTTGCGGGCGACTGGACAACTGCGCCCATTGCCGCTTCCTCAACCGGCACGGCATCGTTATCGGCCTATTTGACCGGTTTTGGCGTCGTTGCACCCTTTGAAACCGGCGGCGAAGGGGAGGGCGAAGGAGAGGGCGAAGGAGAAGGGGAGGGAGAAGGGGGGTGTCTACCGATCGCATCCGTTTCCGGTAGGGGACATTCCGGAAACGGTCCGGCCGCTCCATTTACAGCCGACGCCGTCCTATTGTTGATTGCTGCCGCGGCATTGGCCATGATGCGGCAACACCGCATGCCCATCCACGTCCAGAATTAAGCGTTTTGTGCTAAATAACATTATTTCTGGATTTTTTGCGTGTCTTTCACTATAATTTCTATGGAACGCGAGCAGGCGGGTATTTTGTAGCGGATCGTATTGTGCGTTTTGGTTAAATCCATGTGGTATTCGCCCCATACAGAGAGAGCAATGGTAAGACCGCGCATATTGGTAGTGGACGACGAAGAACCGATCCGGCAAGCGGTGTGCCGCTGGTTCGGCATGAAGGGTTTCGACACGGACGAGGCCACGGACGGGCTGAATGCTTTGGAAAAATGCGCCCAAGCGTCCTACGATGTAATAACGATGGACATCGAAATGCCGGGGCTGGGCGGGGCCGAAATCATCCCCATCCTCAAGGAAAAATATCCAGAAGTGATAATCGTGGTGCTCACGGGATATGCCGGAAGCAGCCGGGAAACGTGGCGCGCGCATGTGGACGGCGTTTTCAGAAAGCCCTTCCCGCTCAAAAATCTCGAGGTGGAAATCCGTTTGTTGCTGGACAAAACCAACGGCTAACGTTTGAGAAAACCGTGGTGGGCGAGCCACGCGATACAATGCCCCGGCCACGTGGATAAGACCGGATCGTCCCCGCCGAGTCCGAATCCGTGTTCGCCCTTTTCATAGAGGTGCAATTCCGTCTTGACGCCCGCCCTGCGCAAGGCCAGATAGAGCATCACGCTGTTTTCCGCCGGCACTCCGCTATCAGACCCCGTGTGGACGAGAAACATGGGGGGCGTCTCCGCCGTAACCTGCCGTTCGTTCGACAAGAGCGCGACAAGTTCCTTGGGAGGATTTTCGCCCAACAGGTTGGCGCGGGATCCCTTGTGGCCGAAGGGTCCATCCATCGTGACGACCGGATAAATCAGCACGGCAAAATCGGGGCGGGAACTCATGCGCTCAATGGGATCGTCCGCTTGGGCGTTCCCCTGCTCGAAATGGGTCGCGGCGGTCGAGGCCAAGTGACCGCCCGCTGAAAAACCAAGGATGCCCAGACGATCCGGTTCGATGCGCCACGCCCGCGCATTTCGCCGAACGGTGCGGATGGCGCGTTGGGCGTCCTTCAAGGGAACGGGGTGTCGGTAGGGCGCGACGCGATAACGCAGGATAAACGCCGAAATTCCGTTTGCGTTGAGCCAGTCCGCCACCTGATGGCCCTCGTGATCCATCGCCAGTCCGCTGTATCCGCCGCCGGGACACACGATTATCCCGGTACCGGTGGCCTTGTCGGAAGGGGCGGGAAAAACGAGCAGACAAGGCGTGTCCGCCTCTTCGCCGCCCAAGGCGTCTGGGGTTCCCGCCGGCCACAACAAAACCGTTTCAGCCGGTTCGGACGCATGCGCTGTCATACAGGCAAAAAGAACCGCTGTCATTATCAATGTCCACATCGTCATGTCGTTCATCCTTCTTTGCTTCACGTGAAATTGACAGTATACACATTCATTGGGCCGGGAGCATGTCACCGATCGTCCGTGCCGCGTGTCTGAATCAGGAATTCTGTTTCTTGTTTGAACAAATACGGGAGCGGACATGGGTATGGCTCGAAGAAAAAATGCGCGGGATGGCTTTGCCGTTCTGATTCTGTTGTGGGCGATGACGGCGGCCATGTGCGCGGGGCCGATGTGGCAAGCATTCAAATTCGGCGGACGATACTTCAGCACGGCACGGCTTGAGGTTGTGCCGTTGCCGATGGGATCCTTGTGCCCGCCTATGGACCAAAGTCCAAGGCTGTCCGCTTCCACTCCCGTCGAAGAGACAACAGGCGCCGTAGCCCTTGAATTCGACGCATCGGGGGAACTCATGGGCCGCGAGAATGGCATGCCCACCCTGAATCCGCGCGTGGCCATCGCCAAACTCCATGCCGGCAGAGACATCGAGGAAGTCAACCGGGCCATTTGCTCCGTTACGCCATGGAAAGGCAGCGGTTCCTCGTGGATATTCAATCCCAGCGGCAATTATGACTTTGTCGAGGTTGATTTGGTCTCGCTGCTGTATCTTTTCCGGGATCGTCCTGACAGGCTCCACCCGGAAACAGCGCGCTACATCGTGGATGTTCTTCTGATCGAAAACGGCGTCGTGCCGCGCCCTTCGCCGCCGCGCACGCGCGGCCTCGTCACCGAAACCGAAAATCATATCCTCATGACGGAGGGCGCGCGGTATCTGAAAAACCAGTGGTATTTCGAGCGGGGAACGGATGAACAGCGCGGCCGGCCGGAATTCGACAACGATCGCAACGGTTTGGGCGAATGGCTGCTGGATTATCTGCGCGATATTCAAAATGCCGGTTTCTACGAGTTCAATTCCATTCCCTACATGAGTTTTACCCTGCGCGCCCTGCTCAATCTGGAGGCGTTTCCCCGAAACGCGGAACTCGCCGCCACCGCAAGGCATATCCTCGACATCGCGAATTGGCAATATGCCCTAGGCAGCCTCGATATCCGCCGGTGTGCGCCGTTTCGACGCCAGCCCCGGCGCGCCGGCCTGACCGATCTACAGGCGGACGAGCATACCCCGTTCATGTGCGTTTGGACCGGATACAACACCGATCCGGCCAAACTGTACGCTTCGGTGCGCGAAGCGACGATGGCCGCCGTCATGCCATACCGCCTTCCGAAAGCCGTCCGCGAATGGACACTCGCAAAATCCAGCCCCTATTTTGTCCGGTTTGGACATGGCCCGCAGGCGTCCCCCGAAATTTACAGCGGCGGGCCGGATTACCTTATCAGCGCGGGCGGTGTCGCAAGAGGATGGCGGTCGCAGATTGTCGCCCGCCCCACGAGTCTCATGCTACGCGACGGCGCCGGAGATCTCCGCGGCTGTTTTCAGCTGACGGGCCGCGGTCCCTACACGGAATGGAACAACACGGGCGTCTGCGATCGGTTCGCATGCACCAACGGCACAGCCATCGCACCGGAGGGCCGGGAAGCGGCGTTCATTTCGGGGCCATGGTCAATCCATGCAATTCCCGAAGCGCCCCATTTTCTGGTGGCCATGGCCAACGGCCCTTCCTTTGCCCTGCTGGCCCTTTTCCCCGAATGGAGTTCAACGCCGGAAGAACTCGCCAAAGCCCTTTCCGCGGCAAATCCCAATGAAACCGATCTCGCGCACGCGTTCCGTTGGCCGGACGGCAACACGGTGGAATTCGATGTGGATGCGCCGAAGGGGACGTGGGTTATTTCGGCCATCGCCGGAAAACCCGTCGATCGCGACTACGACCGTTGGCCTCAAATGGACGGCGAGGGGCCCCAAATCCTCTTCGAACGTTAATGAGGGAACATACGTATGCCGTTTACTATACAAGTGTTATTTTGCTCCGTGGGATGCCGCTCGGCTATAATTTCGCCTGTTCGTTATTCGACAGAAGGAGACGATGAATATGAGCAATGCCATGGAACTTACCAGCGCCAATTTTCAGGCAACGGTTGCAAACGGCGTCACTTTGGTGGATTTCTGGGCCGAATGGTGCGGTCCCTGCCGCATGATGGGGCCGGTCTTGGACGAGATTGCCAAGCAATATGCCGGCCGCGCCACCGTCGGCAAGGTCAATGTGGACAATGAAGGTGACTTGGCGGCACAGTTCGGAGTCAGCAGCATACCGATGCTGGCCATCTTCAAGAACGGCCAAGTGGTCAAACAATTCGTCGGCGTAACGCCCAAAGCGGAATTGGCCGCGGCATTGGACGCCGTGTTGACCTGATTGGCGCCTGTATCTTCGTTTTGTTGATTCTTAAAACATCAGATGCCGCAAAATATAAAACAAGGAGTTGTTTTGCCATGACACCCAAAGTAGTTGCCGTTGCCGGCGCGACCGGCCTCGTCGGAAACCGCATGCTCCAAATGCTGGAAGAACGCGACTTTCCAGTAAAGTCCATCAAACTTCTGGCCAGCGAGCGCTCCAAGGGCAAGACGCTCACGTTCCGCGGCGAACAGATTCCGGTCGAGGTGCTTTCGGAAGACTCTTTCAAGGGCGTCGAAATCGCCCTGTTCAGTGCCGGGGGCGGAACGAGCAAGAAGTACGCGCCTTTTGCGGCGAAAGACGGCTGCGTCGTGGTGGACAATTCCAGCGCTTGGCGCATGGACCCGGATGTGCCGCTTGTGGTCCCGGAAGTCAACGCCGATGACATCAAATGGCACAAGGGCATCATCGCGAATCCGAACTGCTCGACCATTCAGATGGTCGTTGTGCTGAAGCCGATCCACGATGCCGCCAAAATCGAGCGGATCGTCGTTTCGACCTATCAGGCCGTGTCCGGCGCCGGCATCAAGGCGCTTACCGAAATGCGCGACCAAATTACGGCCGTCCTCGAAAACAGGGAGCCGGTCTGCAAGGTATTCCCGCATCCAATCGCCTTCAACTGCATCCCCCAAATCCCGCAGAGCGACGCCTTTACCGAGAACGGCTACACCTCCGAAGAAATGAAAATGGTCAACGAAACCAAAAAGATCATGGGTGACGACTCGATTCGCGTCAGCGCCACGACCGTCCGCGTACCGGTGCATACCGGCCATAGCGAATCGGTCAATATCGAAACGCAGCGCAAGATCACCGCGGCCAAGGCCCGCGAGATCCTCTCGACGGCCCCGGGTGTGGTCGTTCTTGACGATCCCGCCAACCAAATCTATCCCTTGGCCATTCATGCCGCGGGCAAGGGTGAAACCTTCGTGGGACGTATCCGCGAGGACATCTCGCAGTCGCGCGGACTTGACCTCTGGATCGTCGCAGACAACCTGCTCAAGGGCGCGGCGCTCAACGCCGTACAAATCGCCGAGCTTTTATAAAGGGAAAAGAACACAAAGAACCCCAAGGGCTGCTCCCGCGAGACCCCGTGTCGTAGGTGTTTTTCCTTGTAAGCCCTTGATTAAATTGTGTTTATGAGATCCTTGCGGCGGGAACCGCCGGTTTTTGGCCATTCAGCGTGAACCATTAAAAAGCCTGCTCAATGGAACATGGCGATTTCAAGTATGTCTTTGGCCCTGTGGTATCGAGGCGGCTGGGGCGTTCGCTCGGCGTGGACGTTGTGCCCTTCAAGACGTGTACCTACGACTGCATCTACTGCCAGTTGGGTCGCACGACTTGCCTAACCCTCGAACGCGGCGACTTTGTTCCCCTTGATGAGGTTATCGCCGAACTGAAACGTAAAATTGAATCGGGCGTTGCCGCCGACTACATCACGATTGCCGGCTCGGGCGAGCCGACGCTGTATTCGCGCCTCGGCGAACTGATTCACGGCATCAAGAAACTGACCACGATACCTGTCGCCGTGTTGACCAACGGTTCGCTGCTCTGGGATGCGGATGTCCAGAAATCGTTGCTCGAAGCCGACGTGGTCATCCCATCCTTGGATGCCTCAACACCCGAATCGTATCGCACGGTCAACCGGCCCTGCGCAGACATTCCATTTGACAAAATGATAGGTGGTCTGGTTGCTTTTCGCGAACGTTTCGGCGGGCAATACTGGCTCGAAGTCCTTCTTTTGCAAGATGTTGCGGAAAATGAAAACGAAGTCGAACGTCTCGCCGGACAGGTTGCGCGCATCCGGCCCGACCGGGTGCAGCTTCACACCGTGGCCAGGCCATCGCCGGGCGGTGAAGCCCGTCCCGCTACCCGTGAATGCCTTGAACGCATCGCGCTCCGGCTCGGTCCGAACGCCAAGGTTGTCATGCCGTCCAACGACGCCCATTCATTGGATGCAACCGGACCCGCCGCCGAAGCGCCCCTCCATGAGGTTTCCGAAACGGATATTTTTAATCTTCTTCTTCGGCACCCCTGCACCGTGGCCGATATCGCCGCCGGCCTACATGCCGACACGACCGCTGTTCAACGAAGCCTCGATGCGCTTCTTATCCGGCAGGCGGTTCGTAAAGAAAACCGGAACGGCGAAACATTCTACCTTGCCTTGATTTGACATCGGGCAGCGGTTTTGGGTAGAATCCAGCTTTCGTAGCAATGGCTAGCTGTCGTCCCACCTGGATAGTGGTACTAAGGAGGACCAAGCAATGCTTGAACTGCTCGCGTTGATGATCATCTCGCAGCAGCCGCTACAGCATGTGGCCCAGGGCAAGGCCTCGTATTACACGGTCAGCAGCAGCGGAGTCAGAACGGCCTCCGGAGACCGCTTGAACGACGCCCTGTACACCTGCGCCATGCGTAAGGGCGATTTTGGCGCCTATTACCTTGTTGTGGCGGAGAACGGGAACTCGGTCGTATGCAAATTGAACGACCGGGGGCCCTATACCAAAGGTCGCGTCGTGGATCTTTCCGAAGCGGCTATGCGGCAATTGGATACCGATGCCGGAATTCTTCCCGTCAAAGTCTATCGGATTGACTTTGACGGCGTCCGGGACCTTTTCGGACTGCGATAAATCCGGTCCTAAAAGACCTTTTACTGTATCCGAAGTGCCGTAAAGCGCCTGAAATTCGGCCTTTTTTCGTTCGGATTCAGGCTATTTCAACGGTTTTCCGCCGTATTCACCTGTCAACGTTTCGAGAAATTTCACGATAGCGGCGGTTTCGGATGCCGGCAATGTCTTGCCGACCATGAATTTCGCCATCACATCAACCGCCTCGACCAGTGTTTTTGCCGTTCCGTCATGCAGGTACGGGAAAGTCAGGGCGATATTGCGCAACGTCGGTACTTTCAGTTTGAAGCGATCCGTTTCCTTGCCGGTGACGTTGAACCGTCCAAAATCCGGCTTTGCGGCCGGAGTGCCGCGCGCCGCAAAATAGTCGCCCTTGCGTCCCAATTTTTCGAACGATTGTCCCCCCAAGAGTTTACCCACATGACACGTGGCGCACGAGTGTTTCAGGAAAAGTGCATGCCCCTCTTGTTCCTCGGCGCTCAAAGCGCTCTTCTCGCCGGCGAGATAAGCGTCGAATCGGCTATTGGGGGTAATCAGCGTGCGTTCAAAGACCGCGATGGCCTCGGTAATCGTTTCCTTGCCGTAACCTGCCGAGTACACCGCATTAAAAGCCTGCGTAAATTCTTGATCCTGCTGGAGTTTCGCAATGGCCTCGGGCCAGTTCGAGGCCATTTCGATCGGATTGTTCACGGGACCGTCGGCCTGTTCTTCCAGGGTGGCGGCCCGGCCATCCCAGAACTGGACAAACTGAAAACCCGCATTAAGGACCGTCGGCGCGTTGATGTCTCCCATTTGCCCGCCGACTCCTTCGGAAAATTGCTTTTGATCGGTCCCTCCCTTATCCAATCCGTGACAGGAGGCGCAGGCGATGGTGTTGTCTTTCGATAACCGCTTATCGTGGAAGAGTTTGTCGCCCAAGGCCACCTTGGCGGGATCTTCCTGGTGGTTCTTTGGAAGGGGTTGAAGCACTTGTCCGGCAAGTTCCGCCGGAACTCCGGGCGTGGCATAGTGTTTCTTCCGCGTTTCCACGATCCATGCCTGCAAATCCCGTTTCTCTTCGGCTGTCAAGGCGCCGTTCCAGTGAAGCGCCAAGTAACGCATCGGCGGCATCGTTCCCTCTTGGATGACATATTCGTTCTTAGCCAATGCGACTTCCGAAGCGGGCTGGCCGGGCGTGCGCAGTTCCTCTTGCAAGTTCAAGTATTCCGTGCCCAGGCGAATGTCCATTTCGATGATTTGTTTGGCCACAGGAAACCGGGCATAAAACGGCAAGACGTATTCGGCCGTATGGCAATTGACGCATTTTTTCCCGAGAATGTCCAAGGCGCGGTCGGAGACGGGATCGCCTGACTTAGCGGCCAAGAGCGAGTTGTTTTTCGGCAAGCCAACGAGGAGGTTCGAAAGCGGCAATGCCAATCCGCCCAATCCGCCCAATACCGCCAACAACAAGACAACGACTACCATACGTTTCATGGGAACTGCTCCTTCTTCATTTGGCGTTTGCGATCAATTACAGATTACATCATACAGCCCGAAAGCCGCAAAAAATACTCCGATGGTTCAAATTAAAACGTAAAATAGATGAATTCCTTGTGCTGAAACACTCCAAAAAGGAAAATAGCCCATAAGAGTCCCGAATAGGCTGTCCAACGAACGGCGACCGGTTGTCGTAACAAGGCTTCTCGAACACTTCCGTGTTTTTCTTGAAACCAGTGGACTGCCGCGACTATTCCCAGCATCGCGCCTACAATGAGAAAGTCGTCGCGTCCCAATCCCATGGAAAGCAACGCATGCCCCAATCGTGCCGGTTCCGTCACGATATCCCAACCGCCAAAGAGGTTTCGTATCACTTCGAGCGCCTGACCGAGGGAGGACGCGCGGAAAAAAATCCACGCAAAACAGACAAGGGCAAAGGTGAATGCGCCTTGCACGAGACCCAGGAGGCGCGGACAACGATTGATGCCCATTATCCGAACTACGGCGGCGCGCAAGGAGCGCAGCAAGCGTCCGGCTATCATGTAACCGCCGTGCAAAGCGCCCCAGACCAAAAAAGTCCAGTTCGCGCCATGCCATAGTCCGCTCAATAGGAAAACAAGGGTAATGACGGCGCACCACCGGAAGACGCTTGTCCTGTTTCCGCCCAGCGGGATATAGATGAAATCACGGAACCACGTGGAAAGCGAGATATGCCAGCGCCTCCAGAAATCCGCGACGGACGTGGCGAAGTAGGGGCGCCTGAAATTGGTAGTAAGCCGAAATCCCAGCACTTGGGCCGTCCCGACGGCCATATCTGAATAGCCGGAGAAGTCGAAGAATATTTGGAAGGCGAAGAATACCACGGCAAGCGCGATACAGACGCCAGGATATTGCGATGGATGATGGAAGACTTCGTCCACAACCACGGCAACACGGTCGGCAATCACGACCTTCTGAAACAATCCCCATGCCATCAGTTTCAATCCATCGGTGACGCGCGCATAATCGAAGCGGACGAAGGGCAATAAACCCATCGAAAGGTTCGATGCCTGCATCCTGAATTGTGGGATGAGGTTCTCGGCCCGTTCGATGGGACCGGCGACCAGTTGCGGAAAGAAGCACACAAAACAGGCAAAAACGCCCAAATGGCGCTCGGGCTGGACCGTCCCACGATAGACGCCGATGGTGTAGGTCAGGCTCTGAAACGTGTAAAAGGACAGGCCCACGGGCAGCAGAAACCGGCTTGCCGGCAGATGGATGCCGATGGGTTCGAAAAGCGGCTGCAACGCATCGTTGAAGAAATTGTAGTACTTGAAAAAAAAGAGCAGCCCCAAATTCGCGCATAGACTCAGGATTAGGCTACCCTGCCGGACGGACCGATTCGGCGCCGCGCCCATCATCAGTCCCGACGCATAATTCACAAGGGTCGTAAAGACAATCAGGAGGACGTAGCCGGGTTTCCAACAAGCGTAGAAGTAATAACTGGCCGCCAGCAAAAAACACCAGCGAAAACGGCGGGGTATCGCAAAATAGCACGCCGCCACCACCGCGAAAAACACCATGAAGCGCGTCGAATTGAACAGCATGAAAACGATTGTATCCGGCTATGCCCGGCGCGGGCAATCATGGGCGAGCAAGGGTGCGGAATATCCTGTGAAAATTTTTCAGGCTGGGACGCTGAACGTTCGCGATCAAGGTGAAAAAAACACGCGGCAAGGCTCTCCTTCGGGAGCAATGCCGCGCGCGCAAATACGATGAAACTACAAATCCTTGTTTTCTAGGTCGAGTTGGCCGGCAAGCGAATTGATCTGGTTGTTCACATTGGAAACCAGTTTGGCAATCGAGAATCCCACGGTCAATACCGACACGGCGCCCGCGGACGACTTGATCAAGGCCGGAATATCAACATCGGCGGCCACACACGGTAGTTTCGAGACGCTTCGGATATGCTTCATGTCATGGCTCCTCGTCCTGCTTGAATTCCCGCTAAATGCTACCACTTTACAACCCGGATGTTACCAACTCGAACACGGAATGTCAATTTCACATCGCTGTCCAAATCACGGCTTGCAGAAAGCCATTTTGAACAAATAGACAAATGTTTTTTTGAGGATAGCCTTCTTAAGACACCTCTTTCTCGCGAGGAAAAAAATTCCCCCGAAAAAACTTATTTTGGATAGCACTGACATGCGGATTCGAGTTTGGCATCGCCTGGCCCGAACATCCATCCCTGTTTTACATCTGCGTGTATCTGTGTCATCTGTGGATCGTGTGATTATCCGCAGATGACACAGATAAACGCAGATA
>Ga0116192_1000068_pt1 | contig 84283 bp, 79 predicted proteins | sample AD_UKC113_MetaG_FD_89876 | JGI IMG/M metagenome (GOLD analysis project Ga0116192, IMG submission 89876) | Active sludge microbial communities of municipal wastewater-treating anaerobic digesters from Hong Kong - AD_UKC113_MetaG | ecosystem: Engineered > Bioreactor > Anaerobic > Digestate...
GGGAGAACTTCGTTTACTGGGACGAACTCGTAGTTCCCGCTTCGCCGGGCAAGTGGCGCCTGAACCTGTGGGAGTTCAACCGGAGGATCTTGCTGGAAGCGGGTGTCAAATCCGGGAATATTGTCACTGCTGCAATATGCACTTCCTGCCGCAACGATTTGTTTTTCTCGTACCGCGCTCAAGGCGGTACGGCGGGGAGGGCGGCGGCGCTGATAATGCTCAAGTGACTGGAAGGGGTGACGGGGATGGCTAAAATACTGGTGGTGGACGACGAGAAGAATATACTTGAGCTTGTCCGTTTTAACCTGGAACGCGAAGGTTTTGAGGTGTTCACAGCCCTTGACGGCACTTTGGCAATCGACCTGGCCCGCGAGGAGAGGCCTGATTTGATCGTGCTCGATGTGATGCTTCCGGGCATGAACGGTTTTGAAGTTTGCCGGGAATTGAACAGAGATCCTTTGACAAGCGGCATACCTATTATCATGCTCAGCGCCAGGGCTGAGGAACTGGACAGGGTCCTGGGGCTGGAAATGGGCGCCGACGATTATGTCATCAAACCCTTCAGCCCCCGGGAACTGGTGGCCAGGATAAAGGCCAGACTTCGCAGGGCCCGTCCGGGAGACAACCGCGAAATGGAGCAGTTGCAGCCGGCGCGTATGGAGTTCGGCCGTCTGGTGATTGACGAGGAGAGGTTTGCCGTTTACGTCGACGGGGTGAGACAGGAATTTACTCCCAAAGAGTTTGAACTTCTACGATTTATGGCACGCCAGCCCGGCAAGGTTTTTTCAAGGGATTTCCTGTTGGAAAAGGTGTGGGGTTACGATTATGCGGGTGATTCCCGGACGGTTGACGTTCATGTAAGGCACATCAGGCAGAAACTCGAGTCTCTCCCTGAGTCCGACCAGCCGATAGAAACGGTGCGGGGAGTCGGCTACCGCTTCAAGGAGGGGCTGTGATGTCAAAGAAGCATGTTTTCTTTAAGAGATTCGGCTGGAGACTTGTCGTCGGTTACCTTTTTCTGTTTGTCGTTTTTGCCGCTTTGGTTTTGCTCTATGCCGGCGGCCACATGAACATGTGGTGGTTGCTGATAACTACTTTCGCCGGCTGTGTATTGCTTTCCTGGATCATGTACGTCCGTTTGATCATACCGCTGGAGGAGATAGCCTCTTCGGCAGAGGAGATGGCAAGGGGCAACCTGGACCAGGAAATACGGGTTTTGACCCAGGATGAGATTGGTAATCTGGCTTGTTCCATAAACTATATAGCAAGGCAGCTGAGAAATACCATAGAAGATGTCATGCTGGAGAGAAACCGCACCCAGGCCGTTCTTTCCGGAATGTCCGAAGGCGTTATCGCTCTTGATATTTGGGGAAGGGTCGTTTTTATCAACCAGGTGGCGGAAGAGCTTTTCAGGATTACGATGGCGGCCAGCAGGGGGAAAAACATTCTCAGGGTAATCCGCAATTACGACCTGGAAAAAATTTTGAATCATGCCCTGGAAACGGGCTGTTCAACAAAAAAACACGTTCAGATCTTTACTCCCGAGCCCCGTGTCTTCCAGGTCCATGTTACGCCGCTGAGAAACGCCGGCAATGACCGCGGGGGTGTGGTCGCCTTGCTCAAGGATATAACGGAAAGAAAAATGCTTGAAGAAATGCGCAGTGAATTTGTTGCCAACGTGTCCCACGAGCTGAGAACTCCACTGACATCGATCAAGGGTTTCGCAGAAACGCTCATCGACGGGGCGCTTGAGGATCCTCAAGTGACCAGGCATTTCCTTGAAATCATCAACACTGAAACCGACCGGCTTTCCAGGCTGATTGACGAACTGCTGAACCTGTCCAGGATAGAAAGCGGGAAGGCTTTACCGAACCTGCAGTCCTTGAAAATAAGGGAGCTTGTCGACAAGGCCGTGGCGATTCTGCAGCCCCGCGCGAAAAAGAAGAATATTGCCATAGAGTTGGATATTCCGGACAACCTTCCGATGGTTCAGGCCGATTCCGACATGATTAACCAGGTTTTGATCAACCTTATTGAAAACGCCGTGTCTTATACGCAGCCCGGAGGGTTGGTCAATATCCGTGCCTCGGTATACGAAGATCAGATAAGGGTGGAGGTTCAGGATAACGGAATCGGGATACCGCCTGAAAATCTCTCCAGAATATTCGAACGTTTTTACCGGGTTGACAAGGCGCGTTCCAGGGAACTGGGGGGTACCGGCCTCGGTCTTTCCATTGTCAAGCATATTATTGAAGCCCATCACGGACGTGTTGAAGTGGAAAGCAAGGCCGGGGCGGGAAGCACTTTTTCATTCAACCTGCCGCTTTACGAGCCGAATTTACCAGCTTGCCAGCCGTAGGCCGGGACAAAAATCCTCTCAAGTGCAAATGTGCTTTTAAAAAAGCGCTGCCGGGGCGTTTTTTTAAAGGAATTGTCCCTGCTCCGTCGAATTAAATTCCATTTGAAGGTAATATCAAGGTGAAAACTACAATGAAAAGGGAATCGGCGGTACCGGGTTCTTCATTGAAAAAAAAGCGGGGGCGGGGGAACTGGTTCGCAAGGATTCTGGGTGCAGCAACGGTTCTTGTTTGTGCGGCGTTTTTCGGGCGGGATGTTATTATTACCACCGTGTCCAGGGTAGAGTTTCTTTCGGAGCGGGAAGTAAGCCAATCGGCGACGCTGGAAGGGATTTTGATTAAAAAAGAAAAAGTGGTAAATTCTCCCGTCAGCGGTAGGCTTCACCGTCTGGCCGCCGACGGAGAGCGCCTGGAAACGGGTGCGGAGGCCGTACATGTACTTCCTTTGGAACAGGGCGCCGGAGAAGAGATTATAGAGCTGTATACTCCTTGCGCCGGTATATTCTGTACGCACACCGACGGGTTGGAAAGCGTTCTCGACCCGGTCAATTTGGATACACTGGAACCGGCCGGGTTTGAAAAAACTGGTGACAGGCCCGTACCCGAAGGAGGAAGGATCGAAAAGGGAAAACCGGCTTTTAAAATTATCGACAACCTTTCTCAGGTGTACTTTTTTGCCAGGATTTCCAAAGCGAAGTTTCCTTCCGGTTTTGCGGACAAGCCGGGATGGATTGAAGCCTCCTGGGAGAACTTGCCTTTCTTGATGAAACCGGTTAAAATTACGGACAGGGGGGAGATGTGGGAAGGAGTTTTCCTTCTTTCAGGCCACCCTGAAAAGATGGTTCACCTCCGGAAGGTCTCTTTCAGCGCAATCACCGGCAAACTGAGCGGGTTTGTAGTGCCCGGGAAAGCTCTGGTCTACCGCGACGGGGAGCCCGGAATCTTTCTGGTTTATAAAATGAAAGCACAATGGGTGCCTGTGCGGATTGAGGGGGAACTCGCCGGGAAAGCGGCAATATCCGGGCCGGATTTGAGCGAGAATGCCAGGTACGTGAGCAACCCCGTACTGATCAGGGACAAATGGCCGGTGAAGTAAATAAAGGGGAGTTTTTATTGAGCATCCTGGAAAACCTGAACCGGGTGAGGGAGCGCGTAAAAGCCGCCGCCCTCAGGGCAGGCCGCAACCCGTCGGGAATCAAAGTAGTGGCGGTGACAAAAAACGTAACGGCACCGGCAATCATGGAGGCGCTTGCCTGCGGAGTCACCGATTTCGGGGAGAACAGAGCTCAGGAGTTCTTGCGCAAATATGAGGAGATGGCAGTCCCCGGCCTGAATTGGCATTTTGTCGGTTACCTTCAGACCAACAAGGTCAGAAAAATAATCGGGAAGGTTGAAATGGTTCATTCCCTGGACCGCTGGCCGCTGGCGGAAGCGCTAAGCCGGGCCGCCTGCGAGGCGGAATGTGTCTGCCGCGCGCTTGTACAGGTCAATGTGGCGGGAGAAAGAACAAAACACGGCCTTTCTGTTTCGGAGACGGAGGAATTCATAGCGGAAGCTGCGAGGCTGCCCGGACTCGAGATAAGGGGACTGATGACAATCGCCCCTTTGGATGACGATCCGGAATCGGCAAGGCCGGTTTTCAGGAGATTGAAGGAACTCTTTGATTCTTTCAGGGAGAAGGCTTTGGGGCTGCGGATGGAGTTTCTTTCCATGGGCATGTCCGGTGATTTTGAAATAGCGGTGGAGGAAGGCGCAAACATTTTACGCATTGGGAAAGCCATTTTCGGCGGGTGATTAAAGTTTTCGCCAATGAACCCGATAATGTCATTGAGCGTGTTTTACACTCGGCTATAAGGAGGATAAGAGATGGCGATAAAACTTGTGGATAAAGTGCTGGGCTTTATGGGTTTTGAAGAGGAGTACGTTGATGAAGAACCGAAAAATTTCCATGAGGAAAACCATGAAGAGACGCAGTGGACCAGGAAAAGGGACAGGGACAAGGAGAGGGACAGGGGAACCGTTCTGAGCCTGCACTCTCAGCGGCAGGTGCGGGTGGTTGTGGTTGAGCCGAGGTCTTTTGATGAGGTGCAGGGCATTACGGATAATCTTAAAAACAGGCGTCCGGTAATTGTAAACCTTGAGCAGGCGGAACCGGAACTGGCCAAGAGAGTTGTCGATTTTGTAAGCGGTGCGACATATGCCTTGAACGGCAACCAGCAAAAAGTGGGCAGCGGCATTTTCCTCTTTGTCCCGAATAATATGGATATAGCAAGTGATTTTAAAGATCCCGGCAGGGAAAAGGGCATTTTCTCATGGATGCGTTCGTAAGCTGTCCGAAGGGGGTAAGGCCGTGCCTTTAAAGGGGCAAAAGATCGGTTTTCTCGGCGGCGGCGCCATGGGGGAGGCTTTAATTGCCGGATTGCTCCGGGCAGGCCTGGTTGAGCCCTCCGGTATTTTCGTGAGCGATGCCGACCCCGGACGGCTGGAGTACCTGCAAAAGAGTTCGGGTGTGAACATATCGGCCGACAACGGATGTGTCGCAAAAAAAGCTGACATTGTTATTTTGGCGGTCAAGCCGCAGGTTGTGCCGCCGGTTTTGAAAGAGATTGCTCCGTTGGCGAAGCCGGAGCAAATATTTGTTTCCATCGCGGCGGGCGTAACCACCGGGATGATTGAAGCCGCCTTGAACAGACCGTGCCCGGTGATAAGGGTGATGCCCAACACCCCCTGCCTGGTGGGGGAAGGGGCCAGTGCGGTAAGTGCCGGCATGCATGCCGGGAGAGAACACGTGAGAAAGGTGATGGCCATTTTCTCAGCGGCCGGCAGAGCGGTGGAAGTACAGGAATCCCTTATGGACTGTGTTACGGGTTTAAGCGGAAGCGGTCCGGCTTACATGTATTTGATACTGGAAGGGTTGATAGACGGTGCAGTCCGGCTGGGACTCCCCAGGGACACGGCCGGCGTTTTGATAACCCAAACCATGCTGGGTGCTGCAAAGATGGTTTTGGAAACGGGCGAGCATCCGGGCAAGTTGAAGGACGCCGTGACCACTCCCGGCGGTACAACCATTGCCGGCCTTTACGCCCTGGAAGAGGGAGCATTGAGGGCACACTTGATGAGGGCGGTTGAAGCGGCAACCAAACGTTCAAAAGAACTCTTGCAACGAACAGGTGATTAACATGGGCATCTTCACGGTAATTGACATAGCATTTCAGGTATATTCGTGGCTTTTGATCATCAGAATAATTCTATCCTGGGTTCGCCATAATCCTTATCAGCCTTTAATCAGATTCATTTATGAAGTTACCGAGCCGTATCTGAGGCTTTTCAGAAGGATCGTTCCACCAATCGGAATGGTTGATTTTTCTCCCATTGTAGCTTTTTTTGTCCTTCATTTGATCAGACAGCTTGTTTTTACTGTTTTGAGGTATGTTATATGAAACCCGGCCGGAAAAAGACCCGGTTCCATATTTGCGGCCGGGAAGAGAAGGCCATGCTCTTGCCGGGTTTTCCGCCGGGGTGAAAGAAGGCGCGCAGGCCCTGTTTTTACGACCCGTACTACGCGGGTTTTGTCATTTCGCTCGCGGCGCTTCCGGAAGACCGACAGGGCGCCGGGCGTTCTTCCGTCCGGTGCTTAAGTGACAGCAGGGTCCGACCGATAAAAAAGGTAAAAAGCATGAAAGCGCAATTCGAGGTGAAAGGGCATGTTGACGCCGCTGGATATTCAGAGAAAAGAATTCCGCAAGGCTTTCCGCGGGTACAGCGAAGAAGATGTGGATTCGTTTCTTGACCGGGTTATCCAGGACTACGAAAATCTTTTGCGGGAGAATCACGAGCTTAAAGAGAAGCTGGCTCTGGCCGACCAGCAGATGGGACGTTACCGCGAGATAGAAGAAGTGCTTAAAAACACGATGATCATAGCGCAGAAAAACGCTGACGAACTGCGGCAGAATACCGAAAGGGAAATCCGCGTGCTCATGGATCAGGCGAGGATTGAAGCCGAGCAGTTATCCCGGGAGGCGGAGCAGGAAGCAACTGCAGTATTGCAGGAGGCAAAGCGCCGTTCCGACGAGATGATCTCTTCCGCGGAAGCGAGAGTGAAGCAGATGATGGAGGAATACCACCGCATTCAAAGAGATGCCCAAATATTCAGAATGCGTTTCCGTTCCTTTATTGAAGCCCAAATCAAGCTTTTGGATGCAGAAGAAGAGGATATGCCCGTTTTACCGGGTGAGGAAGAAGAGTACTCCTGTACGGACACGGAATAGACACGGACAAAATTACGCAGAAAATTACCGGCATCGGGAGATTGAACGGTGAAAGCGCTGGCAAGGCTTATGAACAGGAAGCCGGGAATTCAAAACGAAGATGAGTTTTTCGTTTCAGCCGTGCTTCTTCCAATTATAGAGAAAAACGGGAACTTTTCCATACTTTTTGAGGTGCGTTCGAACTGTCTCCGGAGGCAGCCCGGCGAAATCTGCTTCCCGGGCGGGAAGGTTGAAAAGCCGGAGATGGGGCGGCCGTGGGATTCTGCAGTGCGCGAAACTGCTGAAGAACTGGGCATAAGCCCGGGCGGGGTTAAACTGCTGGGTCGGCTGGATTGCCTGATAAATCCCCCCGGTTCGCTTATTTATCCTTTTGTCGGGATGCTCACGGACTGCAGTAAGGTCAAACCCAATCCCGACGAGGTTGAGGAAGTGTTTTGGGCACCTTTGTCCCATTTTGTTAAAAACCCTCCTGCAAAAAGCCATGTCGAGGTAGCCACGCGCTACCCGAAAGATTTTCCTTTCGACAAAGTGCAAGCTTCATACGGAGAGGAATGGCAAAAAAGGTGGACGTTTCCAGTCTACTTTTATGAGTATGGCGAGCGTTTAATCTGGGGAGTCACGGCAAAAATATTGTACAATTTTATCTCGACCTGCTGGCCTGCGGGTATGACTGAAGCCTGCTCTTAAGTTTATGCCGGGGGTGTAAGCATGGAAATAATTTTTCAGAGGAACTGGTTTTCCACGGTCAGAGGTGTCCACCGGCGCGATCTGCTGGCCGGGACATACTTGACGGGGACGGATGTGGAGGCTTCCGGCAGGCTGCTTATCGACAGAAAGACTTTTGTGATAAAGGACGCCTGCTGGGAAGTGTACCGCTCTCCGGGGGGAAAGCTGAACGGCATCAATCCCGTTCCCCGGCTCAAAGGGGTAACGGCTTACTTCAACGCCGGCGGAGAATTGCGCCGGTCTGTCGGCAACGCGGCCGGCGGACTGGCGAGGGAAATGCTCGCGGAATGCGTCAGGGCCGTCATCCAGGCCGAAACATTTGTGTACGGCGACAGGGGGTACCCGACCGCGGAGGCTTACGGCGAATACTGGGAGAAGCACTACCTTAACTCCTGCCGTTATTACAGCAACCTGCACCGCGTTTCCCGGAAATGGTCCGATTACGTCGGCAATTATTGCCGCGGGGAAAACTTTTTCAACCGGGCAAAATTCTGTTCGATAGCAAAAAAACCGGACGGCTTAAAGGCATCAGGAGGTTTGAGCGATTCTTTTCACGAAATGGGCGTGAGTTTTGTTCTCGACCGGGAGGGCAGGGTGACCAGGTGTACCGGCAATTTCCTCCGGGCGCCCGACCCGGTATGCTTTGAAAACGGGGCTTTTCTCGAAAGATTTACAGGTGTTGTTCTTCCCGGCTGCGGCAAGAAAGAAATAGCGGGAATTGTCGGCGGTCCCGGGGGGTGCGATCACCTGGTCGATTTAATAAGCGATCTCGGGAAAGCAGTTAGAGCCGCGGGAGGTTGGTAAACCTGTCTTTTGTAAGGGAAGAAAAGGACGGGGTATTGTTTAAAGTGAAAGTGCAGCCACGGGCTGCCAGGGACCAGGTGGCGGGAATTTACGGGGATTCAGTCAAACTTCGTCTGACGGCCCCCCCGGTTGACGGTGAGGCCAACGACGCCTGCCGCGCTTTTATAGCCGGTCTTTTCTCGGTGCCGCGCGCGCGGGTGGAAATCGTGTCGGGCCTTGCGAGCCGCAATAAGTTGGTCAAGGTGTACGGCGTCGATATGAAAAAAGCGGCGGAAGTTTTTGGAATGAGGTTTCCTTAATGGGGCTTGAGCCGCAGTTGCCGGCAAAGGCTGGTTTTTTTAGAGGAAAGAAAGTTGACTGAAAAACGGTTTTTCTATATAATATTGCATGTCGAACATTTGAGGCTTATGAACGGGATAAGTAGGCGGCTGGATCCGCTCAGAGAGCCCGGACAGGGTGGAAGCCGGGTGCGGAAGGCCTCTGAATATCACCCGGGAGGCGCCTGCTGAAACTCTTGGCGGGGGATTAGGCCAGGCCGGTTCGCCCCCGTTATGGGGCGGCTAAAGAGGTCGACCCTGACCTGCATGCATCTTCAGGGCGTCATTTAGGGTGGTACCGCGGGTAAAATCCCGTCCCTTCAGGACGGGATTTTTTACGTGTCGTCTTTTCTGAAAAAAACCTTTGCGGCGCCGTCTCTTTACAGCCGCCTCCGCTTGTGATGACGGGATACGGGCAGTCCTTGTGCGGTTACTTGAACTGGGGGGTGAACGTTTTTAACGGAAATCGCCGGCTGCACGGGGGGCATCGCCGTCCAGGTCCGCTTCTTCAGACATGCGGACGTTCCTTATGAAAATGTTCCGGTGAGGTGCATTAAAATGGATTACAGCAAGACTTTAAACCTGCCCAAAACAGATTTTCCGATGAAGGCGAACCTGCCTGAGCGGGAGCCTGAAATCTTGAAATTCTGGGAAGAGATCGATATTTACGCCAGGGTCCGGGAGAAGAACAGGGGGCTCCCCAAGTTTATCCTGCACGACGGGCCTCCCTATGCCAACGGAAGCATTCACCTTGGCACCGCTTTGAACAAGATATTGAAGGACATTGTGGTCAAGTTTCACTCCATGACGGGATATGACGCCCCTTTCGTCCCCGGCTGGGATACCCACGGCCTGCCTATCGAGCAGCAGGCCATCAAGGCTTTCGGTCTCAACCGCAAAGAGATTCATCCGGTTGAGTTCCGGAAAAAGTGCAGGGAATTCGCCCTCAAATTTGTAGACGTGCAGAGAGAAGAATTCAAGCGGCTCGGAGTGCGGGGCGAGTGGAACAAGCCCTACCTCACCCTGCTGCCGAGGTTTGAAGCCCGCCAGATAGGAGTTTTCGGGGAAATGGCCAAGAAGGGTTATATTTATAAAGGTCTGAAGCCCGTTTACTGGTGCGCTGTTTGTGAAACGGCGCTGGCAGAGGCGGAAGTCGAATACGGCGACAAGCATTCCGATTCCATTTACGTTAAATTTCCCGTCAAGGACGGCAAGGACATGCTTCCGGAGAAGGACACTTACGTGGTGATCTGGACTACCACGCCCTGGACGCTGCCGGCCAATCTCGCCGTCTGCCTGCATCCCGATTTCGGCTATGTTCTGGTGCGTGCGGGCGGGGAAAATTACCTGGTAGCCGGGGATTTGAAGGACGATTTCTTAAAAACCGCGGGTATCGGAGATGCAGAGGTCGTCAAGGAGTTTAAAGGTTCAGACCTTGAAATGGTGGAGTGTGATCATCCCTTCGTGGACAGGGTTTCCCTGTTGATCCTGGGCGGGCACGTAACTCTCGACCAGGGAACCGGCTGCGTTCACACAGCTCCCGGCCACGGCCTGGAGGACTTTGCCGTGGGCAGGGAATACGGACTTCCCGTGCTGTCACCGGTTGACGCCAGGGGTTATTTTACCGGCGAGGGCGGTATCTTTGCCGGCCAGTATTACCTCGATGCCAACAAATCCATCATTGAGGAACTGGCGCGGCGCGGATATCTGATGAAACATACCACCATACGGCACCAGTACCCGCACTGCTGGCGCTGCAAAAAGCCGGTTTTCTTCCGTGCTACCGAACAGTGGTTCGCCTCGATAGAAGGTTTCCGCAAGGCTGCCTTGGAAGCGATCCGGAAGGTCCGCTGGATTCCGGAATGGGGCGGGGATCGCATCTACAACATGGTGGCGAACAGGAGCGACTGGTGCATTTCCCGTCAGCGCAGCTGGGGTGTCCCCATACCTATTTTTTATTGCCGCAGCTGCGGAAAGCCGCTGGTGAACGACGAGACAATCAGCCATATACAGGACCTTTTTAGGGAGTACGGCTCCGATATCTGGTTTGCCAGGGAAGCCGGAGATTTGCTGCCGCCCGGTTTCAAATGCCCCGGTTGCAATTCGGGGGAGTTTACCAAGGAAACCGACATCATGGATGTATGGTTTGATTCCGGCACCAGCCATTTCGGGGTTCTCGACGATCAGTCGGTTTGGCCCGACCTGCGCTGGCCCGCCGACCTGTATCTGGAAGGCAGCGATCAGCACCGCGGCTGGTTCAACTCGTCCCTTTCAACTTCTGTTGCCGTCACCGGTCAAGCACCCTACAGGGCGGTGCTGACTCACGGTTTCGTGGTCGACGAGCAGGGTCGCAAGATGTCCAAATCTCTGGGCAACGTGGTCGATCCCGTCAAAGTGTCGAAACAGATGGGAGCGGATATTCTCCGCCTGTGGGTCAGTTCCACCGATTACCGTGGAGACCTTGCCCTCTCCCAGAATATTTTGAAGCAGATGGTCGAAGCCTACCGGAAGATAAGAAATACCTGCCGTTTTCTCCTGGGAAACCTGTACGATTTTGACCCGGCGAGAGACTGTGTAGCCTGCGGCAATCTACAGGAAATCGACAGATGGGCGCTGGTGAAGCTGCAGAAACTGATCCGGCGGGTGACTGAAGCATACGGCAACTATGAATACCACGTGGTCTACCATGCCGTTCACGGTTTTTGCACCCTTGAAATGAGCGCCCTTTATCTTGACATAATCAAGGATCGCCTTTACACCATGCCTGCCGGCTCCATTGAACGGCGCTCCGCCCAAACCGTTTTGTATGAGGTGCTGATGTCTTTGGTGCGCCTGCTCGCGCCTGTGCTGACGTTCACTTCGGAGGAGATCTGGCGTTACGTGCCCGGCGAAAAAGAAGCCGTAAGCGTCCAGCTTACCGATATGCCGGAAGTGAAGGAGGAATTTCTCGATGAGGAACTGGAGCAAAAATGGGAGAGACTCCTGGCTGTACGAAGCGAGGTCACGAAGGCCCTGGAAGCGGCCCGCCGGGAAAAAATAATCGGCAACTCGCTGGAGGCCGCCGTTGAGTTATATGCCGGCGACGGGCTGAACAGTTTCCTCCGGCAGATGGACGGGGAACTGGCGACCGTGTTCATCGTTTCGGAGGTTGCCGTGCGCCGTTTCAGCGAACTGACGGAGGATGCGCAGCGTTCCGAAGTTATACCCGATCTTGCCGTAGCCGTCAAAAAGGCGAAGGGGGGTAAGTGCGAGCGCTGCTGGATGTATCATGAAGGAGTTGGCTCCGACGCGGAACACCCAAGCGTCTGCCCCAGGTGTGCCGGCGTATTGAGAGCAAGTGCAAAGGAAAAGCAGACCTGATTTTGAAGGCGGCCAGGTTTCGCCTTTAAGCTTGCAGTCAGTGACGTGGTGCGAAGCACCAGAGTGAGCGGTGACAGATCAATGCGAAGAGCCCAAGCGGGCTTTTCAACCTCAAGGTGCTTTGTCAACAGCCTGGCTGCCCCGATCTTGAAAGCGGTTTTTCTCTACGGTTGCCGTCGACAAGCCCTTAACGGCAGCCGGTTTTTTTGATCGCCGTTTTCTTGCCTGATAAAGGCTGATGAGAACCGCAGCCGACGCTGCTCCGGCCAGGTCGCTTGCAATATCGGGCAGTTCCGGATTCCGGCCGGGGATGAAAGACTGGTGGTACTCGTCGGTGATGCCGTAGATGAGGCTCATCATGACGGCCCAAAGCGGGATGAAACGAACGCGGATTGTTTTTGCCAGGGCATGGCGGTAAAAGGCTGACAGAAAAAAGTAAGCGAAAAAATGACCCCAGTTTAAATCCCCGAAAAATGGGAATACGGTGCTCAGCTGTTCTCCCGTGCGGCTGGACATAAGGAAAATCGCCCCCATCCAAACCAGCGAAGGAATCCAGTAGAAAAGCTTTTTCAAGATGCCGACCCCGCCTTGTAACATCGTCGTATTTGTTTTAACCGGTTATTAGTATATCATATAAAAGTGAGCGGGTTGCGTGCGGGTTGAAACAACCGGCAGGGCAAAAAAAGTTTTTTCCGGACGACCTGTTCAGGTGAAATATGGTAATATTATTAACGGTGGTGTTTTAATGTTTTTTCTGATTACAGCGGCGACGTTCATAATGGATCAGGCTTCCAAAGCCGTTGTGCAGGCTCTGATGTTCCAGGGGGAATCGGTTGCCGTGGTCCCGCCTTTCCTTTACTTTACTCTGGTTATGAACCCCGGCGCCGCTTTCGGCCTGCTGGCGTACCGGACTTCCCTGTTTGTAACCATTACTGTTTTACTTGTAGCCGGGGTGTTTTGGGGATACAGAAAAATCCCTCCGGGAAAACGGCTGTTGCAGTGCGGGCTCGGTTTGGTGGTCGGCGGCGCCCTGGGCAACATGACCGACCGCCTTCGTTTCGGCAGGGTGGTCGATTTTCTCGATTTCCGCGTTTGGCCGGTGTTTAACCTGGCGGACACGGCAATCGTCATCGGAGCCTTCCTGCTCATTCTGGTGTTCATGAAGGACGCCGGGAGGAAAACAAAGAGGGAAAGCGGGTTTTAGTACCGGTGGATTCCTTTTATGTGGAAGAAGAAGAGGCCGGAAAAAGGCTGGACGTTTTTTTAGCAGGCGAGGTCAAGGAGCTTACCCGTACACACATCCAGAAATTGATCGGGGACGGGCTGGTGACGGTGAACGGGGTGGCGGTCCGGGCCAGCTACAAGATCAGGCCGGGTGACGTGATTATTACGCAGGTTCCCGAGCCGGAGGGGCTGGAGATAAAGGCGGAGCCCATTCCTCTGGATGTTTATTACGAAGACGCTGACGTTATAGTGGTCAACAAGCCCCGCGGGATGGTGGTTCATCCCGCTGAAGGAAATTATTCGGGAACGCTTGTGAACGCCCTTCTTTACCACTGCAGCGATCTTTCCGGGATAAACGGGGTGATCCGTCCCGGCATCGTTCACCGGCTTGACAAGGACACTTCCGGGCTGATTATGGCGGCTAAGAACGATGATGCCCATTTGAACCTGGCCGGGCAGTTGAAAGACCGGTCGGTGAAACGGCGCTATCTCGCCCTGGTGCACGGGCGGGTCAGGGAGCAGAACGGTATAATCGACGCGCCGATTGGACGCGACCCGCGCGACAGGCAAAAGATGGCGGTGGTTTATAAAAATTCCAGGAACGCTGTAACAAGATACAGTGTCCTGGCACGTTTTACCGGCTATACATACGTCGAGCTCGTACTGGGAACCGGCCGCACGCACCAGATCAGAGTGCACATGTCCTACATAGGGCATCCCCTGGTCGGCGATACCAAATACGGCCCTTCCCGGCCGCATTTTTCTCTCAACGGGCAGTTTCTTCACGCTGCGGTGCTCGGCTTCAGGCACCCGCGCACGGGAGAATACCTTGAATTCAAAGCCCCCTTGCCGGATGTGCTGCGGGATATTTTGGAAAAATTAACGCCTGAAGATACCTTTCAGTCCCAGGAAAAGGGCTGCCAACCCGGATGCCATCAGCGGCCCGACGGGAACCCCGTGCAAAAAAACAATGCCCAGAATTGAACCGAGCATCAGCCCGAAAATTATTTCCGGGTCAATTTTAAGCAGTTGCAGGCCCCGGGTGTTCAGGCAGGTTGCCAGCGCGCCTCCTGCAATGGCCAGTATTCCCGGAAGAGAAGTGAGGTTGTATATTATATCACGCTCCGACACTTTGCCGTTGGACAGGGGGACGAGGATTGAAAGAAGCAGGAATAGAAGGCCGAGTTCCAGGCCGCGCCTCTCCAGGAGGGGAAACATGATATTGATGTTGGCGAATTTCAGGATTAACAGAACACAGGTCGCTGTCGCAATCAAGTTTGAATGTGCCAGTATCCCGACTAAAAGCAAGACTACCAGCACGTTTGATCCGGACAATGATATCCCCGCTTTTTTAATTTTTTTATGTATATGCTTCTGCCGGCGCATTAAGACCAAACAGACGGGCGAGGATGCCTGGTGCCTGCCGGGTTCGCCGGCGGCCGAATGCGGCCGCCCTTGTCCGGCACCCATCTTTCACCGGAAAAGCGGAAAAAGGGGGAACTATCTGACTTTGCCGCAGACGGACCTGAGTGTGTCGCTCCGCATGCCCACCCTTAAGGCTTCAAGTGAAAGGACTTCGTGTGGCTGTATATTGCCCAGATTAACATCGGGACCGAATCTCAAAATTAATTCCTGCTGCTGTTCTTTCAGGGGAGCCTCCCATATCAACCGCCGGTGGCCTCCGGCAGCTGAAAGCAGATCTTCCATTCCGTTCAGCAACAGTTTTCCGTCCCGGTCGTAAAAGCCGGCGTTTTTACCCGACTCCCTGCCCTCTACAATAACCTTGCAGGCGCCGTTCTTCAGATCATCCCGGATTTGTTGCGCATAGACGCGCGGGTCCGCCATATCCCCCGCGTTTTTTTTGCCCACCTCGGTCAGCACCTTCAGATCCATACCCGCGGCCAGGCTTATTGCGTTTGCTCTCACCTCCCGGGACAGGTCGATGGTCCCGTCCGAAATTTCTATGGTGGTGTAGCCGAGGCTTTTGGCTGTCATCAAATATTCCTTCACTTTTCCCTGTAGAACGGCGATTTCAAAAAATGTTCCACCCGGGTAAATATCGATCCCGAAACTTTTTACAAGGTTGATCTTTTCCTCAAGGAGTTCCTGGCTGTACAACGCCGATGTCCCGAAACCAAGCTTGATGAAGTCTATGTAATTTCCGGCAGTATGGAGCAGGTCTCCGGTTTCACCCAGCCCCAGGCCTTTGTCGATAACCATTGTCAGACCTTGTTCCCTGGGTTTGCCGGTTCGGCCGTCCAGAGGAAAACGCAGCATGCCGAGCCATATGTTGGCAAGTGCTTGTCTGCTCATTTTCGAGCCCCTTTCCCAGTTTTTCGCCAAGCCGGTGAGCAGTCCGGCACCTCCTTTTCAACCGGCAGGTTCTTTTTTAAAATATTCATTTTAAAAAAAAGGGTTACACCGGGATTTTATGCCGCCGGTGTTAACCGGCAGACATTTATTCTCACGGCGCGGCATAAGGAATTTTAAAAAAGATCGGGAGGGGTTCTCTTGCCTGTTGAAAAGATAGTATTCGGCATGGCCGGCGTCAGATTTTTGTCGGCAACCATAGAATTCACCGCCGCCTTGCTTATGCTGAAATTCGGCAGGATCGAAACCGCGGTAAAGATTAATGCGTTGCTGGCGCTGGTGGGGCCTGCGATTCTTCTTACCGTCACCGGTCTGGGTCTGGCAGGTCTGGCCGGAAGAATTTCAGGTTATGGAATGGCGGTTATCATTGTCGGGGTGGCTCTAATCTTTTTAGGTGTCAATCACCTGTAGACGGAAAAAAATCTTTTTAAAGAAGGATTTTTCCGTTTTTGCGAAGAAAAATCTCAAAAAACCGGGAAGATTCGAGGTGTCTTTTGACAGTTATGCTTAAAAATTAAGTAACGGCTTCTTTTTATCAGAGAAAGGGGGGCCGAGTTATGGTGCCGGAAAATGTTGAAACGGGTATGGAGTCAGGCAAGGTCTGGATCAGGGACGGCAGGGTTTTCGTCAGGAACCCGGTGGGCGGCGGCAGGGCCCCCACCATAAAGCCGTGTGCGGAAGTGGATTTGTTCATAAACGGAGTTAAAGCGGAGGGAAAAACAAGCGTAAGCGAAAGTGATGAAATAGTATTGGAGCCCCGCTGTAAAGAGGACCCCGGTTTTTACAGAATAAAAGTTGCTGCTGGGGGGTTGTCGGCCGAGCTGGAATTGAAGATGGCCGTCGTAGAGCGTTATGCCGTCCGGGATGCGGAGCCCGCAACCGACCTCTATATCGAGGCGGTTCAACAGGTTGAGGAAAAATGCCCTTTCGGCATGGCTGAAATTATGCAGGAGCTGGCAAAGAGAAACATAACATACGGAATCAACCATGACAGGATTCAGAGTATTATCGAAAACCCGGAAAACGGGATTCACCTGATAGCGGAAGGGGAACCCGCCGGGGAAACCGTGGACGACCGGATAGAATTGACCTTTTCCACGGAATTGCAGGAACAGAAGGTATCAGCAGAAAGCAAAAAGGTCAATTTCCGGGATGTCGGCGAGATTCCGTCCGTTGAGCCCGGCGCCGTTTTGGCGGTAAAACACTTCGGCGTACAGGGAAATCCCGGCAAAAAGGTTACCGGTGAGGCCATTCCACCCGCAAAACTGCAGATTATTGAGCTGACGGGCGGCAAGGGTGTTGAAATTTCGCCGGACGGCGGCAAGGCGGTTGCCAGGGTTGCAGGCCGCCCGGTGGTAAAGAAGCTCGGCAGCAGGTATGTCATTGATGTGGAGCCTGTCCTGCAAAAAAAGGGCGACGTGGATATATCGTCCGGCAACATCCGTTTTAAAGGGGATGTGGTCGTGCAGGGAAATGTCTGCGAGGGTATGACCGTTCAGGCGGCAGGCAAAATAAACATTCTCGGCATGATCTTCGAAGCGCGGATAGGCGCCCAGGGTGATATAACGGCAATGCAGAATATTACCGGCAGCAGCATTGTTGCAGGCGGCAACAACAGTTTTTTCAAAGCGTTTTACAAAATTCTGGATGATCTGTGTTCCGATTTTACTGAGATAGTCAAATTGATGCCGGGTCTGGAGAGTCATCCGAAACTCAAGGGTGTCAAGGCCGGCCAGCTTATTCAGTTGATCGTTGATAAAAAATTCGGGCGGGTGCCGGGCTTGATCGGCGAACTGCTCAAGATGTCGGAGCAGAACGCTTTCATCCTTCCCAGGGAGATAATCCTGTTTACGGAAAAAATAGAAAGCAAGTTGAGTGGCATAAATCTTTTGAAGCTCGAATCGGTTGAGGAGTTGAACAGGATCCTAAGCGAGGTAAGAGAAGTACAGAGAATTATAAACAGTATGGCGCAGACCAGGGCGAATATAACCTTCGGGTATTCCGTAAACAGCAAGATTGAGGCCTCCGGCGACATCAAGGTGGAAGGCCGGGGTTGCATCAACACCTCGCTGCAGGCGGGCGGGAACGTAAGTATCAAGGGTGTTTTTCGCGGCGGCGAGATTGTTGCCCGCGGCGATGTATTCTTGAACGAAGCCGGCTCTGAAATGGGCGCCAAAACATTTATTAAAACAGAGGACGGCAAAAAGATTTTCATCAAAAAGGCCTATCCCGGCGTACAGATTCAGGTGGGCAACCGGCGGGCAAACCTCACCTCGCTGCAGTACAATATCAAGGCCGAACTGGATGAATCCGGCTCCCTTATTGTATTGTCCGGTTGAACTTGCCATTTCTTGATCAGAAACAAGAACCAATGTTATTGACACACACTTCTTTTTCTAATAAACTATATGAGAACAAACAGCCTTGAAATCGGTCCCGTGAGGCCGGTAAGGATTCGTAGATATGGTTTCCGTCAAGCCCGACCATGCCTGCTTACCGGTGTAAGCAGGCATTTTTGCGGAGGAGCAATGACGAAAGAAAAAGCACAAATTCTCGACAGGGAAGGGATCCGGCGTTCCCTTACCAGGATAGCGCATGAAATAATCGAGCATAACAGGGGCGTCAGTGATTTGGTCCTGGTCGGCATCCGCCGGAGGGGGGTGCCGCTGGCTGAAAGGCTGGCGAGGCTGATCAAGGAGATCGAGGGGCGGACGGTTCCGGTAGGTACGCTCGATATAACGCTATACCGGGACGATCTGTCCACACTGGCTTACCAGCCCCTCGTAAGGTCCACAGAAATAAGTTTTCCCATTTCCGGCAGGGTGGTGGTTCTTGTAGACGATGTCATCTATACGGGTCGCACGATCAGAGCAGCCCTTGACGCCATAATGGACCTGGGGCGTCCCAAGACGATCCGCCTTGCCGTCCTGATCGACAGGGGCCACCGCGAGCTTCCCATCAGAGCCGATTATGTCGGTAAGAACGTACCGACTTCCCGTAAAGAAGAGATATCAGTCAGATTGCAGGAGATTGACGGCGAAGAGAGGGTGGTAATCCTGGAGATGGCTAATTGAAATAGACGCCGGCCGCCAGACTGAAGACGTCAGAACGGAAAGAATTTGCATAAGTGAATTCCATGAAAATCTGACGGCTGCTGCCTGACGACTTAATTCGGTTCCACCTTTAAAGAGCGGTCCCGTGAGGCCGGAAAGGGAGGGTCCGGTAGTTTTACCTTTCAGGCCTCGGCCCGGTTCAAACCGGGGGAGGTCTTTAATTTTTAGCGTCGGGGAAAACCGGATACAAGGGTGGTGTGCAGATGGGCCTCAAGTCCAAAAACATGATTGGCCTGCGTGATGTTTCAACCGGGGAAATCAATCTGATTCTGGACACGGCGGTGCCGATGAAGGAAATAATCAAAAGAAGGATAAAGAAGGTGCCCACTTTAAGAGGACGGACGGTGGTAATGGTCTTTTACGAAGCCAGCACCCGCACCAGGACTTCCTTCGAATTGGCGGCGAAGTACCTGAGTGCCGATACTGCAAGCATAACAGCAGCCACCAGCAGCGTCAGCAAGGGCGAAAGCCTTAGGGACACCGCCAGGACTGTTGCAGCCATGGGGGCGGATGTGGTCGTACTGCGCCATCCGATGGCCGGAGCGGCGGAACTGCTGGCCCGCACCGTCTGCTCGTCCGTGATCAATGCGGGCGACGGCGCGCATGAACATCCGACCCAGGCCCTGCTGGATCTTTTTACAGTCAGGGAAAAGAAGGGCAGGATTGAGGGGCTGAAGGTGGCGATTGTCGGCGACATTCTTTTCAGCAGGGTGGCACGCTCGGATGTGTTCGGTTTTATCAAAATGGGAGCTGAAGTAAGGCTGGCCGGCCCTGCCACGCTGATGCCGCCGGGTATGGAAACGACGGGGGCGAAGGTTTGCGGCAGCCTGGAGGAAGCGCTGGAAGGGGCCGATGTTATCAACATTCTCCGGATACAACTCGAGAGACAGCAGCAGGGGCTTTTCCCGGGTATAAGGGAGTATGCCAGGCTGTTCGGCCTGAACCGGGAGCGGCTTAAGCTGGCGGCGCCGGACGCGCTGGTAATGCACCCCGGCCCGATGAACAGGGGTGTGGAAATATCGCCGGACGTAGCCGACAGTCTACAGTCGGTGATTACCGAGCAGGTGACAAACGGTGTTGCCGTACGCATGGCCTTGCTGTACCTTTTGACCGGAGGGGGTGTCCGGAGTGAAACTGTTGATTAAAGGCGGAAATGTGGTCGATCCCGTCGGCGGAACGATAACGGAAAAGGACATCCTGGTGATCGACGGCAGGATAGCAAATTCCGGGAAGGGTTTGATCGCGGGCGGCGCCGAGGTGGTTGACGCTTCCGGCATGCTGGTTGTCCCGGGTCTTATTGATATGCACGTTCATTTGAGGGAGCCGGGGTTTGAGGCCAAAGAAACCATATTGACCGGCAGCCGTGCTGCGGCAAGGGGCGGTTTTACTTCCGTGGCCTGCATGCCGAATACCAGGCCGGTGGCGGACAGTGCGGCGATGGTCTCTTACATCAGGGAGGCTGCCTTCAAGTGCGGAATCGTCAACGTTTATCCCGTCGGCGCGATTACGCGGGGCATCGGGGGCGAAGAACTGGCTGAAATGGGCGATATGAAGGAGGCGGGTGCGGTTGCGTTCTCGGATGATGGATCACCGGTGATGAACGGCGGATTGATGCGCAGAGCCATGCAGTATGCCAGGATGCTCGGAGCGGCAATCATTTCCCACTGTGAGGACAAAAACTTGTCCGCCGGGGGAGCGATGCACGAAGGGGCTGTTTCCACGATACTGGGCCTGAGGGGTATACCCGCCTCCGCTGAAGAGGTTATGGTAGCCCGCGATATCATTCTCGCGGAAGAGACCGGCTGCAGGCTGCACATAGCCCACGTAAGCACAGCCGGGTCGATCCGCCTGGTGCGCGAGGCCAAGTCCAGAGGCGTGAAAGTGACCTGTGAAGCCACTCCCCACCACTTTACCCTCACCGACAAGGCAGTGACAGGTTACGACACATCAACCAAGGTCAACCCACCCCTGCGTACCGACGGTGACGTGGCGGCGGTTAAAGAAGGCCTGGCGGACGGCACTATTGACGTGATAGCTACCGATCATGCTCCCCATACCGTCGAGGAAAAGGATGTCGAGTACGAGAACGCCCCCTTCGGCCTGGCGGGCCTGGAAACCGCGGTGGGCCTGGTTTGGACCGGGCTGGTGAACACCGGTGTGCTCACCCCCTTGCAGGCAGTTGCCAAAATGACCGTCAATCCGGCCGGAATCCTGGGAATTCCCCGGGGAACCCTCGAAGTCGGGGCTGTTGCCGATATCACCGTCATCGATCCCGGACTCGCCTGGACCGTCGACGCGGGGCTGTTCGAGAGCAAGGGGAGGAATACTCCCTTTCACGGAATGCCGCTCAAAGGCCGGGTCTTTATGACGGTGGTGGGCGGCAGGGTGGTAATGCGTCATGGAATATTTGAGAATTGCTGAAGTCATATCGTGATCCATTAATCTTTTGCGGAGGTGTTTGTATGCAGGCATTGCTGGCCCTGGAAGACGGAAGCGTTTTTAAAGGCGAAGCTTACGGCGCGACGGGGGAGAGATATGGAGAAGTGGTCTTCAATACCGGTATGACGGGTTACCAGGAGGTGCTCACGGATCCTTCCTACTGCGGCCAGATTGTGGTTATGACCTACCCGTTGATTGGAAACTACGGCATCATGAAGGAGGACTTCGAATCCAAAAAGTCTTACGTCAGGGGCTTTGTCGTCCGTGAACAGTGCACGCTCCCCAGCAACTGGCGCTTTTCCGAAACAATCGGCAGTTTTTTAAAGAAGGAAGAGGTGATCGGCCTTGCGGGAATCGATACCCGTGCTCTTACCAGACACCTCCGCAGTTACGGGACCATGCGCGGAGTGATCAGCACCGAAACGACGGATGAGCGGGAGCTGGTTGAACGGGCCAGGAACTCCCCTTACTTGAGCGGGCAGGAACTGGTTCCGGCTGTTGCCACTACCGAGATTTATACCTATCCCGGGGTGGGCAGAAGGGTGGTGCTGATAGACTTCGGCGCAAAGCTGAATATCATCCGCTGCCTTTTGGACCGGAACTGCGAGGTGGTGGTGGTCCCGCCGGATACTTCCGCGAAAAAAATTTTTGAACTTTACCCCGACGGAATCGTGCTTTCCAACGGACCGGGCGATCCAGTCAACGTTCCTTACGCTATTGAGACCTTGCGTGAACTGATTGCGGCAGGCAAAAAGCCCATGCTCGGGATCTGTCTCGGCCACCAGATTTTGGGCCTGGCCATGGGCGCCAGGACATACAAAATGAAGTTCGGCCACAGGGGTGCCAACCACCCGGTCAAGGATCTCGAAACGGGAAGGGTATACATCTCCTCCCACAACCACGGTTTCTCGGTTGACGAGGAATCGCTGAAGGGCCTGGATATATATGTGTCCCACCGGAACCTCAACGACGGAACGGTGGAGGGGTTGAAGCACAAATTCTTGCCGGTGTTTTCCGTGCAGTACCATCCGGAGGCCTCGCCCGGTCCCAGGGACTCCGAATACATTTTCGACCAGTTCCTGGAAAAAATGAACGGGGAGGCGAGGTAGCATGCCGCTTAAAAAGGGAATCAAGAAGGTAATGGTAATTGGGTCGGGACCGATAATCATCGGTCAGGCCGCCGAGTTCGATTACGCCGGTACCCAGGCCTGCCGATCTCTCCGGGAAGAGGGTCTGGAGGTCGTTCTGATTAACTCAAACCCGGCCACCATAATGACCGACGCCAATATGGCCGACCGGGTGTATATAGAACCGCTTACCCAGGGATTTGTAACCAGGGTGATACGGCAGGAAAAACCGGACGGGCTGCTTCCCACCCTCGGCGGGCAGGTGGGTCTCAACCTCGCCCTGCAGCTTGCCGAGTCGGGCGTGCTTGCCGAAGAGGGCGTGCAGTTGCTGGGGACACCGTTGGAGGCGATAAAACGGGCCGAAGACCGGGAAATGTTCAAAGATATGTTGCAGTCTATCGGAGAGCCGGTTCCGGAGAGCGTTATAGTCTCCACTTTTGAAGAGGCTGAGGAGTTTGCCGGCAAGATTGGTTTTCCTCTGATCGTGAGGCCGGCTTATACACTGGGGGGAACCGGAGGCGGTATCGCCTACAACATGGATGAGCTTTACGCCACCGTCACCAGGGGACTGAAGCACAGCATCATCAGCCAGGTGCTGATAGAGCGGTGTGTAGTGGGCTGGAAGGAAATCGAGTACGAGGTGATGCGGGACAGCGCGGACAACTGCATCACCGTCTGCAATATGGAGAACATAGACCCGATGGGAATTCATACGGGAGACAGCGTTGTCGTGGCGCCTTCCCAGACCCTGAGCGACAGGGAGTACCATCTCCTGAGATCGGCTTCTCTCAAGATCATTCGGGCCCTGGGCATCGAAGGCGGCTGCAACATCCAGTTCGCCCTCGATCCCGGAAGTTATCAGTACTACGTCATTGAAGTCAACCCCAGGGTCTCCCGTTCCTCCGCCCTTGCTTCCAAGGCCACCGGCTACCCAATCGCCAAAGTGGCCTCAAAAATTGCCGTCGGCCTTACCCTGGATGAAATAAAAAACGCGGTTACCGGTAAAACGTATGCCTGCTTTGAGCCTTCCCTGGATTACGTGGTGTTGAAATACCCCCGCTGGCCTTTTGACAAGTTTGCCAGGGGAGACCGGACTCTCGGCACCCAGATGAAGGCGACCGGGGAAGTTATGGCGATAAACCGCACCTTTGAAGGAGCCCTGCTGAAAGCAATCCGCTCCCTGGAAATCGGGCTGGACTCCCTCTCACTGCCGGGAGCCGGAGAGATACGCGGCGAGGAACTGGAAAGAAGGCTGGCCAATGCCGACGACGAGCGCCTTTTCCTGGTGGCGGAGGGTTTGCGGCGCGGCATGACCGTTGAGCATATATACAAGATTACCGGCATCGACCGGTTCTTTCTCGATAAAATTGCGGGAATACTTTCTCTGGAAGAGGAAGTCCGCCATGCTGCCAAAAAGGGCGATTTGCCGGCGGAGCTTCTTGAAAAAGCAAAAAAATTCGGTTTTTCCGATGCTCATCTGGCCGGGCTTACCGGGCTGGACCGGTTGGAAATCAGGTCGCTGCGCAAGGAGAGAGGCATACTGCCGGCCTTTAAAATGGTTGACACCTGCGCCGCCGAGTTTGAGGCACAGACACCTTATTATTATTCTTCCTATGACCGGGAGGATGAGGCTGAGCCCACCACCAACCGCAAGGTGGCCGTTTTGGGTTCCGGCCCGATCCGCATCGGGCAGGGAATAGAGTTCGACTATTGCTCGGTCCACTCCGTATGGGCGCTGCGAGAGGAAGGGATCGAGGCGATCATAGTCAACAATAATCCGGAAACGGTCAGTACCGACTTTGATACGGCCGACAGGCTTTACTTCGAACCTCTCGTTCCTGAAAACGTGTTAAACATTTTGGACAGGGAAAAACCCGAGGGGGTAATCGTGCAGTTTGGCGGGCAGACCGCAATCAACCTGGCCAAACCGCTCGAACAAGCCGGGGTGAAAATCCTCGGCACCTCGGTTGAAGATATCGACCGGGCTGAGGACCGGGAGAAGTTTGACAGCCTCCTAATCGATCTCGGTATACCCAAACCTCCGGGGAGGACCGCATTTTCCGTGGATGAAGCGGCCGTCATTGCTTCCGAAATCGGTTTCCCCGTTTTGGTCCGCCCTTCATACGTGCTGGGCGGGCGGGCTATGGAGATCGTCTACAATAATGACGAGCTTTTAAGCTACATGGCTTCCGCGGTGAAGGTAACCCCGGAATACCCGGTGCTGGTGGACAAATACCTCTTTGGCAAGGAGCTCGAGGTCGACGCTGTTTCCGACGGGGAGGAGGTTCTGATTCCGGGCATTATGGAACATATCGAGCGGGCCGGGGTGCATTCCGGCGACAGTACGGCGGTTTACCCCCCGCAGTCTCTGAGCCGGGAAGTCAAGGACCTGGTGGTCGACTACACGGTCAGGCTGGCCAGGGCCCTCAAGGTCAAAGGATTGATCAACATCCAGTACGTGCTGCACGGGGGGAAGGTTTACGTTCTTGAAGTCAACCCCCGTTCAAGCCGGACGGTGCCGTACTTGAGCAAGATAACCGGTATTCCGATGATAAACCTGGCAACCAGGGCGATCATGGGCAGGACGCTGAAGGAGATGGGTTACGAAGGGGGCCTTTACCCGGAAGGAAAAGTGGTGGGGGTAAAAGTGCCGGTTTTCTCTTTTGCCAAACTCCTGCAGGTCGATATCTCACTGGGACCGGAGATGAAATCGACCGGCGAGGTTATGGGCGTCGGCGACGACTTCAAGCTGGCTCTGTATAAAGCCATGGTGGCGGCCGGCAGCATGTTCCCCAAGAAGGGGACCGTGCTCGCGACTATTGCTGACCGGGACAAGAAGGAGGTGCTGCCCATTATTAGGGGACTGATCGACCTTGGATACAAGATCTGCGCCACGTCCGGAACCGCTGCGGCGTTGAGGGAGGCCGGCCTCCCCGTGGAGCAGGTGATGAAGGTGCACGAGGGTTCGCCGAATATTGTGGATCTGATCCGGGCGAACAAAATCAACCTGGTGATAAACACCCTGACCAAGGGAAAGGCTCCGGAACGGGATGGTTTTCAAATCCGCCGGACGGCGGTGGAATACGGTATCCCCTGCCTGACTTCCCTCGACACCATAAGGGTGCTTCTGGATGTGCTGGCTGAAGACATGGAGAATAAAGAAACCAGGCTGGTCCCGCTTCAGGAATACCTGCAGTAGCGGGCGGGGACGCAGGAAACGCCGCCCGGGCGGTATCCTGGCACGTTTTCACGGGTGCCCGTAATACCGGCGCCGGAATATGCCTTGTATCAGGCAATTGTATTGGACTGATGGAGGGTGAGGCATTGTCGATGATTACCGGGGCAATAGTCAAAAGGCAGGAAAGGGTCGCCGGGTACAGCCGGTTGACCCTGCAGGCGGAGGCTGTCGCATTGAACAGCCGGCCGGGGCAGTTTCTGCATGTTCGCTGCGGGGACACCCTTGACCCGCTCTTGCGCCGGCCCATCAGCATTCATGCGGTGGACAGGGAAAAAGGCGAAATTACCCTTTTGTACCGGGTGGCTGGAAAAGGCACGGCGCTGTTGTCGGAAAAGAAGGAAGGGGAGCGGATCAGCCTTTTGGGCCCGCTGGGCAGGGGTTTTTCGATGCCCGCGGGCACCGGGGGAATTTGCGTCGTGGCCGGCGGCATCGGAATAGCGCCTCTTTATTTCCTGCTGCGCGAGTTGAGCAGGCGCAAGATTTACGCCGCTGCCTTTCTGGGAGCTCCGACGGGCAGGCAGTTGATCTGCGCTGATGAAATAAAAGAACTCGGCCATACCGTATTCCCGGCCACCGATGACGGTTCCGCGGGTTTTCACGGGACAGTGGCCGAGCTTTTTGACCTGTATTCGCGCATTCCGGCGGACGGTTGCGGGGGCGGTGGAAGACACGCCGGACAACCCGAACCGCCGGGAAAGCCTCCGTTTGAAATGGTTTATGCCTGCGGGCCGAAAGGAATGCTGAAAGAAGTATGCGAAATACTGAGCCAGGCGAACATCAACGGGGAAATCGCTTTTGAAGAAAGGATGGGCTGCGGTTTGGGCGCCTGTCTTTCCTGTGTCTGCAAGACTGTGGACGCTGAAAAGGGTTTCCGTTACCGGAGAACCTGTGTGGACGGGCCGGTCTTTCCGGCCGGTGAGGTGATTTGGGATTGAAATGCGGACAGGAGCCCAATCTGGCTGTCAATGTGGGCGGCATCAGGATGAAGAACCCCGTCACGACAGCTTCCGGAACATTCGGCTTCGGACGGGAATACTCATCTTACCTGGATTTGAACCGGCTCGGCGCGGTAACCGTCAAGGGAATAACGCTGGAGCCCAGGGCCGGCAACCCCGTGCCGAGAATAGTGGAAACGCCTGCCGGTGTCCTTAATTCCATCGGGCTGCAAAATCCCGGCGTAGATCGCTTTTTGGAAGAAGCGCTGCCTTTTCTTGCCGCTTACAACCTGCCGGTTATTGTGAACATTGCCGGAGACAGCGTGAAAGATTATGCCGGACTTGCCGCCAGGCTGGACCGGGCCGCCGGCGTGGCCGGCCTGGAAGTGAATGTCTCCTGCCCCAATGTGAAAAAGGGCGGGATGCTTTTCGGCTGCGATCCGGCCGCAACGGCGGAGGTTACCCGGGCCGTGAAGAGCAGTACCGACAAGCCGGTCATCGTCAAGTTGTCGCCCAATGTGACGAGCATTACAGCTGTGGCGGAAGCAGCCGCACGGGCGGGGGCGGACGCCCTTTCCATGATCAACACGCTTCTCGGGATGGCTATTGATGTCAGGAGCAGGCGGCCGGTGCTGGGCAACGTTATGGGGGGGCTTTCCGGACCGGCTGTAAAGCCGGTGGCGGTTCGGGCTGTCTGGCAGGTTTACCGGGAGGTACCGCTGCCGATAATCGGCATGGGCGGTATAACGACTGCGGAGGACGCCGTTGAATTTATCCTGGCCGGAGCTGCGGCGGTGGCGGTGGGAACAGCCAGTTTTATCAACCCGCCGGTTGCCGTGGAGGTTCTTGAAGGTATTGAGAAGTATCTGTGCGAAAACGGTATCGGAGATGTCAATGAACTTGTGGGAGCCGCGCACAGGTATTGAAAGACCCGGCAGCCTTGATACCCGCCGGGGTCTTCGGAATTCTCACATCTTCATTTTGTACAGGTTTGCCGGAATTTTTGTTGCTGGTTCATTTTGCCGGAACGCCGAGTTTTTGGTTTTCAATATGACCGAGATTATTTTAAAATCCGTCAGGTTTAATGATTCCGGCTTCTTGTACAGCAAAATTTCCTGTATGGAGTAGTCCACGTCTTCCGGCTGGTAGCCGTTGGATATTAACCTTGACCGTAAAGCTTCCAGGATCATTATCATCATCCCGTTTACAAATTAATGTAAAATTTGATTATCCTTATTTTTATTGTTAATCGCAACATAATCAATAGGGCAGCGAGTTCATTTTTTGCAGGACTTTGGTCCCGGTTCTTGCAGTACCGGGGATGCTGACGGAGGAATTGTCATATGCCTTTATCGTTGAAAAACCCGCTGATAATTGCCCTGGACGTCGACAGCGGGGAGGAAGCGACGTCTCTTGCCGGGGGGCTGAAATCAGCGGCCGGTGGCTTCAAGGTGGGGCTGCAGTTGTTCAGCAGTGCCGGACCTGACATCGTGGGCAGGATTGGGGAAATTGCGCCCGTATTCCTCGACCTCAAGCTGCATGACATTCCCAATACGGTTTACCGGACGGTACGGGTTCTTGCCAGACTCGGGGCGTCTATCCTGAACGTACACGCTGCCGGGGGTGCGGCCATGATGCGGGCGGCAGCCGAGGCGGCGCGTGATGAAGCGGAAAAGACTGGCATGAGCCGCCCCCTGGTGGTGGCGGTAACCGTTCTCACAAGCATTGGCCAAGATTCTTTCAACAACGAGGTCGGTTTTGCCGGTCCGGTTCAAGACCGGGTGAAAGCATGGGCGCTGCTGGCAAGAGAGGCCGGGCTGGACGGGGTGGTGGCGTCCCCGCGGGAGATAGCTGCTGTGAAGGAGGTCTGCGGAACGGATTTCGTGGTCATTACTCCCGGCGTTCGTCCTGCAGGCGCCGCGGCAGGAGACCAGCAGAGAACCCTGGCGCCCGGAGAGGCGGTTAGAGCCGGAGCTGATTATATAGTGGTGGGCCGGCCGATAACCGCAGCACCGGACCCGCTGAAGTCGGCGGGAGAGATACTGGGGGAGATCGGACGGCGTTATTGAGTAGAAACTCGCGCCGGGGAAATTCCCGCGGCCGGCAGCGGCGTCGCGCTGCACGGCGGGAATACCGCGGCCCCGGCTTTTTGAGGTGCCGGCATTCAATTTGTACCGGGTACGGTTTCGCTATCCAGGGTCATGTTGATCATGTTCGGATTCTTTCAGCCTTACTGCTGTCTCCTCGTCGGGGGCGGCCGTCAATGTCTTGCAGCGTTCGTATATGACTGTGCCGGGCCTTGAGCCCCTCGGCTTGTAAACGTATTTTTTGAAGGTGTAGTCCACCTGCACGTTTTTGGAGTGGCGTCCCTTGCTGAAGTACGCTGCCAGCGCGGCGGCTTCCGCCAGGGTGGCCGGGGGAACTTCTTTACCCCCGGTTTTGATGATCACGTGAGCGCCCGGAATGCCTCTGGCATGCAGCCAGACGTCATCGTCCCGGGCTGCTTTCAAGGTGAGATAATCGTTCTGTTTATTGTTTTTTCCCACGAGTATTTGCAGGCCGTCTGACGAGCGAAACGAATGGGGCTTCGAAACAGGACTGGAACCGCCTCTTTCCTTTCTGCCTCCGGCGGCGACCAGGCGGGCGAAAGCCGGCTTCAGATAACCCTGCCCGGTCAATTCTTTTCTTATTTCATCGAGTTCGGAGAGTCCGGTGGCGAGTTCGACCGCAGTCCTGACCCCGTCCAGATAGCCGAGTTCCTCTCTCGCTTGCGCGCTCCTGGTTTCAAGGATCTCCCTGGCGTTCTTCAGCTTTAAATATTTCTTGAAGCAGGCCTGGGAATTTTGTACCGGAGTGAGTTGCGGGTCGAGCGGTATGCTTACCACGGGACCGCCTTCTTCGTAAAAGTTCTCCAGGACGGCTTCCGCCGCGCCTTTCTTAAGACGGTGGAGATTGGCGGTCAAGAGTTCGCCGTAGAGTTTGAACTTTTCAGCTCCGGCGCTCTCAATCAGGCTTTCGGCGTAAAGGTCCAGCTTTTTTTCCAGGCGCATGATCTCCCTGTCCAAATACGTTAAAAGAGAAGTTTTTTCTCCGGCGAGTTTTTCCAGATTTTCCTTGTCAGCAAAGAAATCGTCCAGCAGGACGTTCATTTCTCCAAAACGCTTGTTGTGGCCGACGGTGTTGATCTCAATGGCGGCAAAATCGATGAACTCTCCTCTTTTCCCCTTCACCAGGCACGGTTCAAGGTGGTTCTCCGCAGCCAGGACCATCACTTTCCGGAATGCTTCCCACAGCGCCCTCAATTCGTAGTCGCCGCATTCGTCGAGGGATATCTCGAGGGGCAGGTTTGCTCTGTATACAATTTCCCGGCACGTAAGAGTGCTCATTCCCTCAAAACGCCTTTGCAGCAGTTCAGCGAGGGACGTTTCCAGGGGCATGCCCAGGCAGGCCTGACGAAACTTTTCCTCGTCGAGCGAAAGGGGGTTGATTTTATCCTGTGCGGGCGGAGGCAGGTACAGCCGGCCCGGCAGCACCTCCCTGTACCTGCTCACGGTATGGGAGTACCTTTTTATCCCGTCGATGATCAGGTTTGTTGAAGCGTCGACAAGGATGATGTTGCTGTGCTTGCCCATGATTTCACATATAAGTTGTTTTTGCACCGGGCTGCCCAGTTCGTCACGGGTATCGACCCTTATTATCAGCGCCCTTTCCAGTCCCGGCTGTTCAATGCCGGTAATCCGTCCGCCTTCCAGGTGTTTGCGCAGCACCATGCAGAAAAGGGGCGGCGAGGAGGGATTCTCCCTGGAAATGCCGGTGAGATGAATCCGCGCGTTCCGTGCGTTTGCAGAAAGAAGCAGGCGGTGCCTGATTCCCGGCCTGTGCACCAGAACGACCAGTTCCTCTTTGTCGGGCTGGTAGATTCTTTCAATCCTTCCGCCGGTCAGTTTGTTTTCAAGCTCTTTGCGGACTGCCGCCAGCACGAGTCCGTCGAACGGCACTGCTTTCCACCTCCGCCGCTGTTTTAATAACCCCGGTTCATTATATTACAAACGCCCGCGACAATAAAGAAATTCCCGAACGGAGAAAGGAACCGGCAGCCTGAAATGAATAGACTCCGGGATTTGGGGTATTTTAGACAGAAAAGTGCGAAAACAAAGGCATTGCCTTCGTTACGCCTTGCGAGGCACATTTAAGCTCTTGAGGTTGAAGGAAGCGAACCTCTGGTTCACTAGGCGCGAAGCACCTGAGCGGCGTTTCAACCGCAAGGCACTTTGCCGGCAACCACAGACGAAGGCAGCGTCTTCGTCAATAGTGAACGACATTGCGAAAGCGCCTAAAGCAGACTTTCGCGCAGCAAGTCGAAACCGGGGGCGCGGACACGGACACGTCCGCGCCAGCCTGAACCGAGCCAGGACGGCGAGTTGAAGGCGTTCCGGTTTCGCCCGAAGCAAGCAGTTTAGCGCTGCCGGCGCGAAGCACCGGGAGTGAGCGGTGACGAGGCGCTGCCAAAAGGGCGTAAGCCGCAAAAAGAAGGGCATCACCTGACCAAATGCGTTCTCGATAAACAACGGAGGTTGTAGTATACTTGAATGAAAAAACAAGAGGAGAAAGGGCTGAAGTGTTCATGTATGAAGCAAAAATTAATGAGATGGGCATCACCATTCCCCGGCCTCCGCGACCCGTGGCGTCGTACGTCCCGGCCGTTCAGGCCGGGAAGTTTGTCTATACTTCCGGCCAGCTTCCTTTTGTCGGGGGGGAGCTTAAATACAGAGGCAAGGTCGGCGGGGACGTCTCTGAAAGTGAGGCCTGCGAGGCGGCCGGAATCTGTGCCGTCAACTGCCTGGGAGCAATCAGGGAGCTTGTCGGGAGCCTCGACAAAGTCGAGAAAATTGTAAAGGTAACCGGTTTTGTGAACAGCGCAAGCGGTTTTACTAACCAGCCCAGGGTTGTAAACGGCGCTTCGGAACTCCTGGGCCGAATATTTGGTGATGCCGGGCGGCACGCCAGGAGTGCGGTCGGCGTCGCTGAACTGCCCCTGAACGCCGCGGTGGAGATAGAAATTATCGTGAAAATTGTTTAGTAAGAGCACCGTTGAATAAAAACAGCGGATATGGAGAATTTTTTAAACCGTCGTCTCCCAAGCCTTTTTCCGCAAACGGCGTTTTTCGTTTCCCGGTATTGCAGCTTTATGGCTGTCTCTCCGGAATATGGTAATTAATTTTATTCTTAATGAATATGTTTATAGGAAAACCGGGGAAAAGCGGGAGGTGACGCGTTTGTCCGTTAGGTGGTACGGCCTGACAGGGGAGGAGGTTTTACAGCGGTTAAAGACCGATTTGCATAAAGGTCTTTCAGAGCGGGATGCAAAGGAGAGGAGAAGCAGATTCGGACCCAACGAGCTTGCCAGGGCTCCGAAGGAACCGCTGTGGATTCTTTTTCTGAAACAATTCAGGGATTTTATGGTAATGATTCTTCTTGCAGCTACTGCTGTTTCTGTTTTTCTGGGCGAGTACGCCGATGCCGTAACCATTCTGACAATAGTGGTGGTGAACGCAATTCTGGGTTTTATTCAGGAGTGCCGGGCCGAGCGCTCCCTGGAAGCGCTGAAGCAGTTGACGGCGCCGGAAGCAAAGGTGGTCAGGGAAGGGCGGGAGAGGAAAATCCAGGCTGTTGAACTTGTGCCTGGAGACATTGTCCTGCTCGGGGAGGGAGACAGGGTACCCGCCGACATACGCCTGTTGAAGACAGCCGGCCTGGAAATCGAAGAATCGACTCTCACAGGGGAATCGGTGCCGGTCAGAAAAATCGGGGATACCCTTGCCGGCGGGGATTTGCCCCTGGGCGACACCAGAAACATGTCTTACCTCGGTACGGTTGTAACCAGGGGACGGGGACGCGGTGTCGTGGTCAATACCGGAATGGCCACGGAAATAGGCCAAATTTGCGGAATGATTCAGGAAGCCGGGCAGGAGTATACCCCCCTTCAGCGCCGGCTCGGTCAACTCGGCAAGAGCCTGGTGGCTGTTTGTCTCTCCGTTTGCGCGATCGTGGTAATGATAGGGATTGCGAGAGGCGAGGAAGCCTACCATATGTTTTTGGCTGGCGTCAGCCTTGCCGTGGCGGCCATACCCGAAGGCCTGCCGGCGATAGTAACCGTATCCCTGGCCCTCGGCGTACAGCGGATGATCCGCCGCAACGCCATCATCCGCAAGCTGCCGGCGGTTGAGACACTCGGCTGCGCTACCGTAATCTGTTCGGATAAAACCGGCACCCTGACCCAGAATGAAATGACAGTGCGCAAAGTGTTTATCGGGGAAGACGCTTTTGATGTTTCAGGGGAAGGATATGACCCCAAGGGGAATTTTACGGGAGCGGGGGACAAGCAGGGCAGGGGATTTGCTTTGATGATGAAGGCAGCCGCCCTTTGCAACAACGCTGTTTTACAGAGGGGCGGCATCAGCGTGGCCGGACTGTTCAGGGGAATTCTCGGTGGAAGCCCGGCCAGGGGTTGGTCGGTTATTGGCGACCCTACCGAAGGGGCGCTTTTGGTCATGGCCGCCAAAGCAGGCTTTTGGAGGGAAAATCTGGAGACGAAGGAACTGCGGGTGGCCGAACTGCCCTTTGACTCTGAACGCAAGCGCATGTCCGTGGTTTACCGGGATACTTCCGGGGGGCTGACCGCCTATGTAAAAGGCGCCCCGGACGTTGTGCTGGAATTGTGCACCCATGTCTGCAAAGGGGGTGTCACTGTCCCGATGTCAGGCCGGGAGAGGGAGGAGATTCTGCGAAAGAATTCAGCCCTGGCGGAGAATGCGCTGAGGGTTCTCGCTTTTGCCTACAGGGTCCTTCCCGCCGGCACAGGAGATTTTTCTGAAGAGGGAGTTGAACAAAAGCTTGTTTTTCTGGGCCTGGCCGGGATGCTCGATCCTCCCAGGCCTGCCGCTGTAATGGCGGCGCAGACCTGCCGCAAAGCCGGCATAAAAGTTGTCATGATTACGGGTGATCATCAGATGACGGCTTACGCAGTGGGCAGGGAACTGGGGATTATTCCCAGGGACGGTCGCGTGGTTACGGGCCGTGAGCTGGACGGCATGTCGGACAAGCAACTCCGGGAACAGGTTGACGATATTGCCGTTTATGCCAGGGTGTCGCCGAAGCACAAGCTCAGGATAGTGAAAGCCTTGAAGCAGCGCGGTCACGTTGTCGGCATGACGGGTGACGGGGTCAACGACGCGCCTGCCGTCAAAGAGGCGGATATCGGTATCTCCATGGGGGCCACGGGTACCGACGTTACCAAGGAAGCCTCGGCGATGGTTCTCGCCGACGACAACTTCAGCAGCATCGTGGCCGCAGTCGAGGAAGGGCGCGGCATATACGACAATATCCGGAAGTTCATCCGCTACCTTCTTTCCTGTAATGCGGGGGAAGTGCTGACCATGTTGCTTGCAGTTCTGTCGGGAATGCCCCTCCCTTTGACCCCGATCCAAATTTTGTGGATGAATCTGGTAACCGACGGACTCCCGGCCATGGCGCTGGGCGTTGACCCCTATGACCGTGACATTATGTCCCGTCCGCCCCGTCAACCGGGGGAAAGCGTTTTTTCGCACGGCCTGGGCTGGCGTATTTGTTCCAGTGGGGCGGTAATGGGTCTGGGGACGCTACTGGCTTTTTGGATCGGGCTTGCAGCGGGAGATGTAGACCTTGCCCGGACAATGGCGTTCAACACCCTGGTATTTTCCCAGCTTTTTTATGTTTTTACCTGCCGCTCGGAGTTTCATACCATACTGGAAATCGGTTTTTCAACCAACTTGTATCTGCTGGGAGCGGTCTTAATATCGGCCGCCCTGCAGTTGACGGTATGCTACGTGCCGTGCCTGCAGCCGGTGTTTCAAACCGTTCCCATGCAGGAAATACACTGGGCCATTGTTATCGCCGTATCCTCAACCCCCGCTGTCGTCGGCACCATGTTCAGGCATTTTGTCAACGGGGCGAGGCAAAAAGTTATGTACCTCAAAGTGTAAATGAGTTACAATGTTAAAAAATGTAGCCCCGGGAGGTTTATAGCTTGCGTTTTACCAAAGTGCACGGCCTTGGAAACGATTTTATCCTGGTGAACTGTTTTGAGGAGAGGGTGAAGCAGGAGGAATTTGCTTCCCTGGCGGTAAAAATTTGTGACCGCCGCTTCGGGGTGGGCGGCGACGGGTTTGTGCCGCTGCTGCCTTCAAAAGAGGCCGACGCGACAATGCGCATTTTCAACCCGGACGGAAGCGAGGCTGAAATGTGCGGTAACGCGATCCGTTGCGCGGCCAAATACATGTACGAAAAAGGGGTTGTGAGGAAGGAACGGATAATGGTGGAAACCCTGGCCGGAATAGTGGTTCCCAGGCTTGTCATCAAAAACGGCGGGGTTGAATTGGTAACTGTCGATATGGGCCCGCCCCGTCTTGAACGGGCCGAAATTCCCATGACGGGACCGCCGGGCCGTGTCGTCAACGAGCCGCTTGAAGCCGGCGGAGCCGTGTATCATATTACGGCGGTTTCAATGGGCAATCCCCACTGTATTATTTTTGTTTCTGATGCCGAACAGGTCGACCTGCACACGGTCGGTCCCCTTATTGAAAATCACCGCGTTTTTCCCCGCAGGACCAATGTCGAGTTCATCCAGGTCTTGAACAGGAGCGAAGCGGTGATGAAGGTATGGGAGAGGGGAGCGGGCGTGACCATGGCCTGCGGCACGGGGGCGTGTGCGGCGGTGGTGGCATGCGTGCTGAACGGTTTTACCAGCCGGCGGGTGACAGTTCACCTGGCCGCCGGAGACCTCGTGATCGAATGGGCGGAAGACAACCGCGTTTATATGACCGGCCCCGCCGAGGAGGTTTTCACCGGGGACTATCCTTGCCGGTAACGGAGTTCACCGGGAGTAAGGACGGGGTGGTCGGGACTTAATTTCTGATATTTTTTGATTCGGGGCATAATATTTCCCGAAAGCTGCAGCCTCTCAATTCAAATAAGTGGTGATTGTATGCCGAAGCTGGCGGTAAAGAGTTCGGAAAAGGCGGGCCTTGCGCCGGGTTCTCTCGTTTTTATCGGGGAGAGAAAGAGCGGCGGGGCCAGGATCACCGTGCTGGAATACGACGGCGATAACTGCCGGAAGAAAGAAATAAAGGATGTCGAGGAATGCCTTTCTTCTAAGGACAGGCCCGCCGTAACCTGGATTAATGTGGACGGCGTTCTTGACGCCGATATGATGGGGAGGCTGGGCGAGTGTTTCGGCCTTCACCCGCTTGTGATGGAAGATGTTATGAATACCGAGCAGCGTCCCAAAATTGAGGATTACGTCGAATATGTTTTTATCGTTCTCAAGGCGCTTTCCTATAACAAGGACGGTGGCGAAATCAATATAGAACAGGTAAGCATGGTTGTCGGCCCGGATTACGTAATCTCTTTCCAGGAGAGGGAGGGGGATGTTTTCGCCCCGGTTGTTGAGAGACTTCAAAACGGCAAGGGACGCCTGCGGACCATGGGGGCTGATTACCTGGCCTATACCCTGATTGACGCGGTAGTCGACAACTACTTCGTCATCCTGGAAAAGCTCGGTGAAAGGGTGGAATTCCTGGATGAAACACTGGTGACCAGACCCTCGCAGGGGATTCTCAGGGCTATGCATGATTTAAAAACCAAAATGCTTTTTTTGCGCAAGTCGGTCTGGCCTTTGAGGGAGGTAATCAGTGGGCTGGAAAGGGGTGATTCGCCTCACATTAAGGATTCCACACGGGTCTATTTGAAGGATGTTTACGACCATACCATTCAGGTGATAGATACACTGGAAACGTACCGCGACATTATGACGGAGATGCTCGATCTTTATCTTTCCAGCATCAGCAACAGGATGACGGAAGTGATGAAGGTCTTGACGGTGATAGCTACGATATTTATACCACTTACCTTCATAACCGGCGTATACGGGATGAATTTTAGGCACATGCCGGAGCTGGAATGGCGTTGGGGCTACCCCGCGGTCATGGCGGCGATGTCTGCCATCGCTTTTTTGATGGTAATCTGCTTTAGAAGGAAGAAGTGGCTTTAGCTGACGGCAGGCTGATGCGGCGAGGCCCGGGAGAGGGTTCAGGCGGGTACGGCTTGAAATATCGGTAATGTACTCGGAGATGGACTTCTTTTTCTGACTGTAAAAAATTTAAGGTCAGAATGGCTTTGCCGAAGCCGGCGGGAAATTGCCGGCTTTTTCCCGCATGCAGGCTTTTTGGTACCAAAATAAGCATTATTTCATGTTAAGGAGAAAAACCTTGAACTCGGGACGGGATTGTTATATTATTTGAAACAATAGGCTCAAATGCCGTTTGTTTGATAATTTAATAATAATGTATACAACAAATATGAATATTGCATGTTTGTAAAGCAGTGATAAAATGTATAAGACGGAGATTCGGTCAGTATGACTTAGATAATAAAAGAAAGGAAGGATATGGTTGAAATTCCCGGAGGCCCAACGTATCAGTAACCTGCCGCCTTATCTTTTTGCCCGGATTGAAAAGCTGGTTGCCGAAAAAAAAGAGGCCGGTGTGGATATTATCAGCCTGGGTATCGGCGATCCCGACCGGCCTACACCCGCCCATATTATTGAGGAGTTGATAAAAGAGGCGAAGAATCCCGCCAATCACCAGTACCCTTCCTCAGTAGGCATGTTGAGCTACCGTCAGGCGGTCGCCGGTTGGTATAAAAAACGCTTCGGCGTTGAGCTCGATCCGCGCAGCGAAGTTGTATCCCTCATCGGATCAAAGGAGGGCATAGCTCATATCTCCTGGTGTTATCTCGACCCCGGTGATCTCGTGCTTGTGCCGGATCCCGGTTACCCCGTATATTCCGGAGGGGCAATCCTTGCCGGTGCGGTGCCATATTTTGTGCCCGTCCGGTCTCAGGACGGCTACCTGCTGAATTTCGACTCCATACCTGAAGATATTGCCAAACGGGCCAAAATGATGTTTGTCAACTACCCCAACAACCCGACCGGCGCCGTGGCCGGCGAGTCTTTCTATATGGAGGCGATTGATTTTGCCAGGAAATATGAAATACTTGTCTGCCACGATGCGGCGTATTCCGACGTTGCCTATGACGGCTACAGGCCCCCCAGTTTTTTGCAGTTTTCAGGGGCGAAGGAAGTGGGGATTGAGTTTCATTCCGTATCGAAAACTTACAATATGACCGGATGGCGGATTGGCTGGGCGGCGGGTAATCCCGGCGCCGTCGAGGCGTTGGGCCGGCTGAAGTCGAACATTGATTCGGGGGTCTTTCAGGCGGTGCAATATGCCGCGGCGGCCGGTCTCACCGGACCCCAGGATATTGTCGACAAGCAAAATGCCGTCTACCGGGAGCGCCGGGATATACTAGTTGAGGGATTGAACAGCCTCGGCTGGAATATCGAGAAACCCCAGGCGACATTTTATGTCTGGGCGCCCGTTCCCCCGGGGTACACGTCCGAATCGTTCGCCGAGTTGATGCTTGACAAGGCGGGAGTCGTTGTCACGCCCGGTACCGGATACGGCAAAAACGGGGAAGGATATTTCCGGATGGCTCTGACCGTGGGGAAAGAACGCATTCAGGAGGCGCTGAACAGAATAGAAAACGGGATAGGAAGGGTAAGATTTTAATTTTAAATCAAATACGAGGAATTTGCGAAAGGGGACGGGCGGTTTAAGCGGGTGCAGCGGCGCACCGGTGAGCCTTTCCAAATTAGAGGGGGTTTATAACGATGAAGTTAGCTGACCGGGCATTGAACATTAGCCCGTCACCTACTCTTGCCATCGACGCGGAGGCTAAGAACATGACGGCTTCCGGGTTGAAGGTGATCAGCTTTGGGGCGGGGGAACCCGATTTCGATACCCCGGATCACATAAAGGAAGCGGCGATTGCCGCTATCAGGGCCGGCAAGACGAAATATACGCCGGTAACGGGAACCCTTGATCTTAAAGAAGCAATCTGTCGGAAATTTGAAAGAGACCAGGGTCTGGAATACAAAATCGAGCAAATAGTGGTCTCGGCCGGAGCAAAGCACTCGCTTTACAATATTATGCAGGTTCTGGTCCAGGACGGTGACGAGGTAATACTGCCGGCGCCTTTCTGGGTAAGCTACCTGGAACAGATAAAACTGGCCGGCGCTCAAGCCAGGATCGTGGAAACAAGTGAGCAAAACGGCTTCAAGCTGACGCCCGAACTGCTCAAAGCCGCTGTTAACAGACGGACCCGGCTTCTAATTCTGAACAGTCCCTGCAATCCCACAGGCGCCGTCTATACGAGAGAAGAGCTCGAGGCTCTGGGAGAAGTCGTTCTGCAGTACGGCATCAGCATTATTTCCGATGAGATATATGAAAAGCTCGTTTATGACGGACTCGAACATGTCAGTATCGCTTCCCTTTCGCCGGAACTGAAGGAGTGCACCATCATCGTTAACGGTGTCTCCAAAGCTTATTCCATGACCGGATGGCGGATTGGATATGCAGCCGCCCCCTTGCAGGTGGCAAAAGCCATGGCGGATTTGCAGAGCCACTCCACTTCCAACCCGACGTCCATAGCCCAGGAGGCAAGCGTGGCCGCATTAAACGGGGAACAGGCGCCGACCGGTCGGATGGTCGCTGAATTTGCCCGCAGGAGAGATTACATGTTGAGCCGCCTGCTTTCGATCCCCGGTATAACATGCGCCCGCCCGGGCGGGGCGTTTTACCTGTATCCCAACGTAAAACATTATTTCGGCAAATCGTTTCGCGGCAAAAAGATCAACAGTGCCACGGATTTGACTTCCGTACTGCTCGACGAGGCGCAGGTGGCCGTGGTGCCGGGTATTGCGTTCGGCAACGACAATTACATGCGCTTTTCATACGCCTGTTCGATGGAAAACATCAGGGAAGGACTCAGAAGATTCACCGCCTTGCTGGAGGAAATCAAGTAAAAACAAGCATAATGGCTCACAAGCGGTTATTTTTGGCCAGTATCGTTTATTTTTAAAGGATTTTCATTCTCAAAGTAGAAAAAATAATTATTTGGAAAGGATAATAATATTGACGGTTGAGCCATTGGGTGGTGAGGGATTGTTAAAAAGCATGACGGGCTTCGGCCGGGGCGAGGCCGACGCTCCGGGAAGAAAGATCACCGTTGAGCTTAAAGCGGTTAATCACCGGTTTAGTGAGATAGTGCTGAGATTGCCCCGTTCCCTTTCACCTTTTGAAGACAGGTTGAGAAAACTGATCCAGAGCCGGGTCGCCCGGGGCAGGGTTGACGGTTATGTAGGGATGGAGGAAAGCGGGGAAAAAACGATACTGGTGAAAGTTGACAAAGCATTGGCGGCGGCGTATTATAATGCAGTGGGAGAATTGAAGGAATGTCTAGGCATTGAGGGGAACATAAAGCTGAAGCATCTGATTTCGCTGCCTGGTGTACTGGTTGTGGAAGAACCTGCCGAAGATATCGAGGAATGGTATCCGGCAGTCAGGGAAGCTGCGGAAAAAGCGCTGGATAATTTAATACGGATGAGGGTTGTGGAAGGAGAGCAACTGGCAAAAGACCTTATAGACAGAGTGGATCGCATATCTTCTCACATCGACAGGATTCAACAGAGAGCGCCTGTTGTGGTGGAGGAGTACAGGGAGAAACTTGCGGCCCGCCTGAACGAGTTTCTCAAAGAAAGCATGTTGGACCCCGACCGGCTGTTTGCAGAAACCGTGATTTTTGCGGAACGTTCCAACATAACCGAGGAAGTGGTGAGGCTCGACAGCCATCTGAAGCAAATACGCTCCTGCCTTGAAGCGGAAGGTTCCGTTGGCAGAAAGCTCGACTTTTTAATCCAGGAAGTATACAGGGAAATCAATACGATAGCTTCCAAGGCGAACGATTTGGAAATAAACAGCCGGGTGGTAGAAGTTAAAACCGAGTTGGAGAAGATAAGGGAACAGGCACAGAATATAGAATGAACGGAGGATAAAATTTAAGGGGGAAGTATGCGTGGACATTAAATTAATCAATATTGGGTTCGGTAATATCGTATCGGCTAACCGGATCATTGCCATTGTAAGCCCTGAATCGGCCCCCATCAAAAGAATCATAACGGAAGCCCGGGACAGGGGTATGTTGATTGATGCCACCTACGGGCGGCGGACAAGGGCGGTTATTATCACCGACAGCGACCATGTAATCCTTTCTGCCGTGCAGCCCGAAACTGTAGCGCACCGTCTTGTTTTAAAGGAAACCCCGGCCCACGCCGAGGAACCGTCCGACTGAAACAGGGGAATTGTACCGTGGATAAAAAAGGCATGCTGCTGGTTTTTTCCGGTCCCTCCGGCGCCGGCAAGGGTACGGTTTGCAAAGCCCTCCTGGAGGATAATCCGAATTTGCTTTTGTCCGTTTCGGCTACTACCAGGCCTCCCAGGACCGGAGAGATTGACGGGGTAAATTACTTTTTTTTGAAACACGATCAGTTTGAGAAAATGATTGAAGACAATCAACTGCTTGAATGGGCGAAAGTTTACGGGAATTATTACGGAACTCCCGGCGGTTTTGTGCAGGAATCACTGGCTCAGGGGTATGATGTAATTTTGGAAATCGATACTCAGGGCGCCCTCCAGGTTAAAGAAAAAATTCCTGAAGCGGTGCTGATTTTTATTGCCCCGCCGTCCTTCTTTCATTTGCGCGAGCGGCTCACAGGCAGGCGGACGGATTCGGAAGACGATATAAAAAGACGCTTGAGCTCTGTCGCCGAGGAAATGAAAATGGCCTCCCGCTATGACTATATAGTTGTTAACGATGATGTCGAAAAAGCGGCAAACAAGGTTTGCGCCATCATCAGCGCTGAAAAATCACGTTCCCGGCACTTCAACCGTTTTATTTCACAATTCACGCAGCAGGTTCGATTTTTGGAAACGGAGGGCGACCATGAACCAGCCAACTCTCGATAAGCTTATGGAAAAGGTTGACAGCAGGTATACGCTTGTTGTGGTGGCCGCAAAACGGGCCAGGTCTCTTACCGAGAGAGGGAGCGCAAGGGTTGACGGCGCCGCCGACAAGCCGGTGACGGCTGCTCTCAAAGAAATTGCCCAGAATAAAATACGATATAAGAGGACCAAAATAGGCATCAAGTAACGGGGGGTTTACCGGCCATAAATAAACATTGCGGAGGAAGATCATGCTGTCTGGAAAAACTGTTGCGGTAGGTGTTACCGGCGGCATTGCCGTTTACAAGGCGGCGCAATTGGTGAGCGACCTGAAAGCCGGCGGAGCGGAGGTGCATGTGATTATGACCCGTTCCGCTAAAGAGTTTGTAAGGCCTTTGACTTTCCAAGTCCTTTCCGGGAACAGGGTGCACACCGATCTTTTTGAGCCGGCCGCAGACGGTTCAGTCAGGCATATAGGACTGGCCACGCGCCCGGACCTGCTGGTGATTGTCCCGGCGACCGCAAATATAATAGGCAAGGTGGCCGGCGGAATTGCGGACGATCTCCTTTCCACCGTAATCATGGCGGCCGCCTGCCCCGTTTTGTTCTGTCCGGCCATGAATGTAAACATGTACGACAACCGGATCGTTCAGCGCAACCTGAATATCCTGCGGGACTCCGGATATCATTTTGTCGGGCCCGGTACAGGCAGGCTCGCCTGCGGCGTCAGCGGCAGGGGAAGGCTGGCCGATCTGGAAGACATTATGGAGAGAATCATCCTTCTCCTGAACAGGGATGGGGATTTGAAAGGCCTGGTGGTGTTGATAACGGCTGGACCCACTGTCGAGCCGATGGATCCCGTCCGTTACATCAGCAACCGCAGTTCGGGGAAAATGGGCTATACGCTGGCACAGGCCGCAGCCAGGAGAGGGGCGAAGGTGGTTCTGATCAGCGGCCCCACCGCCTTGAAGCCCCCTTACGGGGTGGAGTTGATCAAAGTGGAAACGGCTGCGCAAATGTATGACGCGGTGATGGAAAAATTCAACCATGCCGACGTCGTGATCAAGTCGGCCGCGGTTGCGGATTACCGGCCGGGCATGGTATCCGGGCAGAAAATAAAGAAGCATGGTGACAGACTCACCGTTGAACTGGTTAAAAACCCCGACATTCTCGCCGAACTGGGGCGGAAAAAGACCTGTCAGATTCTCGTCGGCTTTGCTGCGGAAACGGAGGAGTTAGAAAACAATGCAATGCGCAAGGTGACGAGCAAGAACCTGGACTTCCTGGTGGCGAACGACGTGACTCAGGCCGGGGCGGGATTCGGCTCGGATACAAACATTGCAAAATTTGTTTATCCTGACGGGACAATAACAACGCTGCCGCAAATGGAAAAATCGGCTCTGGCCCACCGCATCCTGGACGAGGTGGTGAATTTGCTCAGGATTGAGCAGTAATCCGGAGCGCGGCAAGGCGCTGCGAGAAGCGGGGCATTCAAACGCCAGGGAGAAAAACGAACCTTTGAAAAACATTACCCGGTCAGTTTATAGCCGGGTTCATTTTTGTTATAATTATTTATATTTATGCTGGAATTTGTTAAGATTTCCCGGAGGGCATGATGGAGAATACCGCCCCTTATGCCGAGGTAATTGTAGATCTCAGTACCCGCAGGACGGACCGGGTTTTTCATTACGGGATACCCCCCGAATTTGCGGGGAAGCTGACGGTAGGGTCCATGGTAACCGTTCCCTTCGGCGGCAGGCGTCTGCCCGGCTATGTCACGGGATTCGGATATCCCGAGAAAGCGGTAAAGATAAAGGAGATTGCCGGTATTCTCGATCAGGGCCCTTTGTTTACTCCGGAACTTCTCGAGTTGGCCAGATGGATGGCTGATAATTATGTCAGCAGCACCGCTGAAGCATTGGGCTGCATTCTGGCGCCGCGCCTCCGGATCAAGGCTTCCCGCAGAGTAAAAGTTTTTTTCCCGGCCCTTGCGGGTGACAAGGCGGGCGGGGATACAGCCTCTCCGGACCTGTCGCCCAAGCAGCTCAGGGTTCTGAGAGAAGCCGCCAGCAGCCCGGGGCTGGTCAAAAAGGAACTGGCGGCAGCCGCCGGGGTTTCCGTAAAAACGGTTGATTTTCTCGTAAAGAAGGGTCTGCTGACCGCGGCTGTGCAGGACTGCCGCCGCATTCCCGGCCAGCCGGCCGGGACGTGCTTTTCCGGCAGTTGCGCGCACCGGCCTAGTCTGGAGCAGAAAGAGGCCTCCGGTCAAATATCTGCCGCTCTTGCCAGGGGAGAATTCGCAGCTTTTTTGCTGTACGGTATTACCGGCAGCGGAAAGACCGAAGTCTACCTGCAGGCGATTAACTCAGCGCTGGAAACGGGGCGGCAGGCTGTTGCCCTCGTTCCGGAGATATCATTGACACCGCAGATGGTGGAACTTTTCCGGCAGCGCTTTGGCGGGAAGGTGGCGGTTTTACATAGCGCCCTCTCGGGTGGGGAAAGATATGATGAATGGACTAGAGTCAAGGAGGGCCGCGCTCCCGTGGTGCTCGGTACCCGTTCCGCCGTTTTTGCCCCCCTCCCGCGTCCCGGCATCTTTATTATCGACGAAGAGCACGAGCCCTCTTACAAACAGGACGATCACCTGCGTTACCACGCCCGCGAGGTGGCAATAAAAAGAGCTCAGCAGTCGGGTGCGGCGGTTGTGCTGGGAAGCGCGACGCCCTCGCTCGAATCCTGGTTTAAGGCGGTTAACGGCCTGTACGGGCTTATAAAGCTTTCCCGGAGAATCGATGAAAAACCGCTCCCGCGGGTCCACATAATAGATTTGAGACAGGAAATAAAAAAGGGCGCCGGGGGTATATTCAGCAGTTCTCTTGTCAATGCCGTCGGCGAATGTTTGAAAAAAAGGGAACAGGTCCTGCTTTTTTTAAACAGAAGGGGATACACCACCTTCATGGTCTGCAAGGAGTGCGGTCTGGCGTTGAAGTGCCCGCGGTGCGAAATCTCCCTGACATATCATCTCGGCGGAAGACTGCGGTGTCACTATTGCAACTACAGTATTCCGAGCCCGGCAACCTGCCCGGGTTGTGGCGGTATGCACATGCGGCATTTCGGCGCCGGCACGCAGAAGGTTGAAGAAGAAGCCGGGGCGCTTTTCCCGGGTGCGCGTATTGTGAGAATGGACAGCGATTCTACTGTGCGCAAGGGTTCGCACGAGAGGATTATCAGCGCCTTTAGGGAGAGGCGGGCGGATATCCTGATCGGTACCCAGATGATTGCCAAGGGGCTGGACCTGCCCGGTGTAACCCTGGTCGGGGTGATTAACGCCGATATAACCCTGCATATGCCGGATTTCAGGTCGGCCGAGCGCACCTTTCAACTCATCACCCAGGTTGCCGGCCGGGCGGGACGGGGCGACATGCCCGGCGAGGTGATGGTGCAGACCTACTGTCCGGAACATTACAGCATTATCTCGGCAGCGGAACACGATAGTGAAAGCTTTTACGCCAGTGAACTTGCGTTGAGGCGCTCCCTGGGTTATCCGCCGTTCAGCCACCTGGCCAGGCTTCTGCTCACCCATGAGAGGGAGGAAGAGGCAATCAAAGGCGCGAGACTTGCGAGAGAATTGATCGGCGGCGCACTGGCCTGTGCGGGCGTCCGGGCGGACGTCCTCGGCCCGGCGCCGGCACCTTTGAGCAAAATAAAGGGGAAGTACCGCTGGCAGTTGGTGTTGAGGGGAAGGAGCCGCAACGCGTTGAAGGACATAATCAGGGAGTGTTTGGCAGGTCTTGAAAGAAACCCTTCTTTTAAACCTGCCGTAAACGTCGATATAAATCCTCAGGGAATGATGTAGAAGGGGGCAAAGGGTTTGGCGGTTTATAAGATAGTGACGTATGGGGACCGGATTCTCAAGGAAAAAGCCAAAGCCGTACCGAAAATAACACCCAGCATAATCAAGCTGTTGAACAATATGGCGGAAACCATGTACCATTTCAGGGGGGCGGGCCTGGCCGCCCCGCAGATCGGCGTATCCAAAAGGGTTATTGTGGTCGATGTGGGCGAAGGTTTGCTGGAGCTGGTTAACCCCGAGATTTTAAGCTGTTCCGGCCGGGAGACCGACAGCGAAGGGTGTTTGAGTATACCGGGGGTGGTCGGGGACGTTGCCCGCGCAACGGCTGTGGAGGTCAAAGGAATTGACCGCAACGGCGAGGAAGTGCGGCTAAAGGCCAAAGGCTACCTGGCCAGGGCCCTTCAGCACGAAATTGATCACCTCGACGGTATTCTGCTCGTCGATCGGGCTACAAACATAAGGAAAGTAAAGTAGCCGCAAAGAACAAGGTGAAGGCGGAAAAGGCAGCGACTTTGACGGCGGTGAAACGCCGAATAATCTGCATAGCGCGGGTGATGAAACTGTGAGAGTGGTGTTTATGGGCACGCCGGATTTTGCGGTGCCGGCTTTGAAAGCCCTGGTCGAAGCGGGCCATGACGTGGCGGCGGCAGTAACTCAACCGGACCGCCCCAAAGGCAGGGGCAGAAAGGAGACACCGCCTCCGGTCAAATTGGCGGCGAAGGCTTTCGGCATTCCCGTGTTTCAGCCCGCAAAGATTAAAGACCCGGATTTTATTGAGATATTGAGAGGACTGTCCCCGGAAGTAATTGTTGTGGTCGCTTTCGGCCGCATATTGCCGCCTGACGTGCTCCGTCTGCCGGCCCTTGGCTGCATCAACGTTCATGCCTCGCTTTTACCCAAATACCGGGGGGCGGCTCCCATCCATTGGGCGGTTATGAACGGGGAAGAGGAGACCGGGATTACCATTATGTACATGGACGAGGGCCTTGACACCGGCGATATAATTCTCCAGCAGGCAATGCCCATCGGTAAGGATGAAAACGCCGGATCCGTTCACGACCGGCTGGCCGTGTCGGGTGCCCGCCTGCTGCTGGAAGCGCTGGAGCTGATTGAAAAGGGGAGGGCCCCGAGAATACCCCAGTCAGGAAATGCGACTTACGCGCCGGTGCTGAAATCGGAGGACGAACTGATCAGATGGGATAGACCGGCAATCAGTATTTACAACCAGATTCGCGGTATGAATCCATGGCCGGGGGCGCACACTTTATTCGGGGGAAAGACGCTGAAAATTTGGGACTCGGCTCTGGCCGGGGAGGCTGAGGCGGAATTCATCCCCGGTCTAGTAGTGGGCGGCAGCGGGGACGGCATTGTAGTGGCTACGGGCAGCGGGCTTCTGAAAATTACCGAGCTTCAGCTGCAGGGGGCAAAACGTCTGAAAGCCGCAGATTTTTTAAGAGGAACTGAGGTGCCGCACGGTACAGTCCTGGGACATTGATCCCGGTTGAAAATGTTTTTTTAAATGGTCAGTAATTTTTTCTTGAGAAGGTGATCCCGGTGAATGTGATGAGTCTGATACCGGTTCGCAAGAGGCTTTTTATCGGACTTCTAGCCGCCAGTATTTTCGGCGCGGGACTTCTGCTGGCCGGACTGTGGTACGTGGCCTTGAGCCCGTCCCGGAGCGCTGTTGATCAGGCTCTTTTATTCCTGCTGGCGGGCTTTCTGGTGGGAGGTATCGTTGTAGCGGGATTCGGTATCGGCGGTATCGTCCTGACGATTATTTACGCACGGGACATGGCCGCACTTCACGGACCGATGCGTATTGCGGTAAACATATTCTTTCCCGTAGCGCTCGCGCTCGGCAGGTTTTTTAATATTGACAGGGACAGAATTAAAAGTTCGTTCATCGAGGTCAACAACCACCTGGTAAGGTCGAAAAGGCTGAAGCTGCCCCCGTCTCAAGTCCTCGTTCTTCTGCCTCACTGCATTCAGAACAGCGACTGCCCCCACAAAATTACGGTGAGAATAGAGAACTGCAGGCGCTGCGGTAAATGCGCGGTGAACGAGTTGCTGGAGCTGGCGGACAAATATGGAATAAAAATGGGTGTGGCTACCGGGGGAACGCTGGCCCGCAAGTTTGTCCAGGAATTCCGGCCGCGAGCCATTGTCGCGGTCGCGTGTGAACGCGACCTGACCAGCGGTATCCAGGACTCGAATCCCATACCCGTGCTGGGTATTACCAATGAAAGGCCTTTCGGCCCCTGCTGCAATACTTATATTCAAGCTTCCAAGGTGGAGGAAGCCGTTCTTTTTTTCATCAGGGGAAGGGACGGCCTCATCACGAATCACGGATGAAGTCCGGCACTATTTCAATAATACTACTTTCCAATAATCAGGGTGAATTTTTTGTCGAAGCTGACGGCAAGAGAGCTTGCGCTTAAAGTTTTAAAAGCTGTTGAGGAGGAAGGGGCATACGCCAACCTGGCCCTGAACCGTGTTCTTGAAAAATACAAGCCGGACAAACTGGACCGGGCTTTTGCCACGGAGCTCGCTTACGGTACATTGCGCTCCCTTAACACCGTCGACTGGGTTCTCTCGCATTTTGTATCGAAGCCCCTGGGAGCCCAGACTTCTACCGTGCGTAATATTCTCAGGCTCGGTGTTTATCAAATGATGTTTATGGACAGGGTGCCCCGTTCCGCCGCCTGCAACGAGAGCGCCGAGATGGCCCGCAAATACGGTCATCCGGGAGTTGTAAAATTCGTAAACGGTGTTTTGCGCACCGTATCCTGCCGTTTGGGAGAACTGAAATTTCCAGGTTTGGACGAGAGCCCGGTGGAGCACATATCTCTCCTGTATTCGCATCCGGCCTGGATTGTGGAACGGTGGCTCGAAGAATTCGGCCTGGAAGATACACTGGCCTTGTCCCGGGCCGACAACGAACCTGCCCCGAACACGGTGCGCACCAATACCCTCAAAATTACCAGGACGGAACTCGCGCAAAAGCTTGAAAAGGAGGGGCTCGCAGTATCCGAAACGGTTTATGCCCCGGAAGGTTTGAACATTGATGGGTTTTATTCGCTCGGTTCTCTTGCGCCGTTTCGGGAAGGCTTGTTTTTCGTGCAGGATGAAAGTTCCATGCTGGCCGCGAGGGCTTTGTCCCCGCAGCCCGGCTCATTTGTGATCGACGCCTGCAGTGCGCCGGGCGGGAAAGCCACGCACATGGCGCAGTTGATGGAAAACAGGGGCAGGATCCTGGCGGTGGACTTGCATGTTCACAAACTCAAGCTTATCGGAGAGAACTGTTCACGCCTGGGCATAAGCATAGTCGAGGGTGTTGCCGGCGACGCGCGCCAACTTCCCAGGGAATATCGCGGAAGGGCGGACTACGTGCTCGTGGATGTCCCCTGTTCCGGCCTGGGTGTGCTGAGGCGCCGGCCGGACGCCCGCTGGCGGAAAGGGCCGGAACAACTGCCGGCCATAGTAAACCTGCAGGCTGAGATTCTGGAAGGCGCTTCCCGCTGTTTAAAACCCGGAGGGGTGATGGTCTACAGTACCTGCACCATTGCCCGTGAAGAAAATTTAAGTCAGATTGAAAACTTTCTTTCCGGCCATGGTGAATTCGAGCTTGAGGACCTTTCCACCTTGTTGCCTGCGGAACTGGATGCGGCAGGTACGATAAAGAAGGGGTATCTGCAGATATTACCCCACCTGCATGGAATCGACGGGTTTTTTATTGCCCGGATGAGAAAAAAAGGGATTGGGCAAAATGATGGAGAATAGTTTTAGTGATAGTTACGATTCCGGGGATGTGGTGCTCAAGGCGAACCTTAAAGATCTGACTTTGCCTGAAATTGAAGATTTGATAAGGGACTTGGGCGCTGCGAAGTACCGGGCGAGACAGATAGCCGAATGGATATTTCAGAAAGGCGCCGTTTCTTTTCAGGAAATGACCAATCTTTCCATCCGGCTAAGGGAACAACTTGAGGAAAGATTCCGGATCAGCAGGCCGGAGATTCACTTGAAATTTTTTTCGAGACGCGGCGACACTGTAAAGTATCTATTCCGGCTGCACGACGGTCAAATGGTGGAAAGCGTTTTTATGAAGCAAGTATACGGCCGCAGCGTTTGTGTTTCCACCCAGGTGGGCTGCCGGATGGGTTGCAGGCTGTGTGCGTCCGGCCTGGAGGGGCTTGAGCGCAACTTGAGCCCCGGAGAAATTTACGACCAGGTGCTTGGTATACAGCAGGATACCGGGACGAGAATAAGCCATATTGTAGTTATGGGTGCCGGCGAGCCGCTTGACAACTACGGCGCCACCGTGACATTCATAAAAAATATCAGTGCGCCTTACGGTTTTAATATAAGCTGCCGTCATATAACAGTATCGACTTGCGGGCTGGTTCCCGGAATAAGAGCGCTGGCCACGGAAGGCCTTCCCCTGACGCTGGCGGTGTCGTTGCATGCCCCGGATGACGAACTCCGGGACTCTCTCGTTCCGGTCAACAGAAAATATCCGTTGGGAGAGTTGCTGGCAGCCTGCACGGAATACGCCGCCAGGACCGGCAGGCGGATTACTTTTGAGTACGCCCTTCTGGCCGGCGTGAATGACAGCCGCGAAAACGCCGAGAAACTGGCCGGGCTTTTGTCGGGGATGCTCTGCCATGTAAACCTGATTCCGGCAAATCCAGTTACCGAGAGGGGCGTCAGATCCCCTTCAAGGCGGCAGATCGGGATTTTCAAGCGCATTCTCGAGGAACGGGGGATAACGGCTACTGTCAGGCGGGAACTGGGAGGCGATATCGACGCCGCCTGCGGACAACTGAGACGGCGAACGCTGATACGCGGGATGTAAAACGGGAGCAAAAACGGGCCGGAAACCGGAAAGGCATCCGGAATCTCCCGGTCCGCGTCGGTAACTCACGACTGTTCTGGAGGTATACGGCTTGGGAGTGTTTTCAGGACTGGAAGAAAGCCTGGAAAAATGCATAGAAGGTTTCATAAAGGACAATTCCGGCAGTAAGATTCATCCCGTCGACATAGCCAAGAAACTGGCCAGGGAAATGCGGGACGGCAGGCGGGTAAGCGTCAGAAACATATACGTGCCGAATGAGTACACCGTCCACCTGAACAAGTCCGACTGGGAAAGCGTTTCTCATTTTTCCGCCTTGCTTTCCCGGGAATTGCAGGAGTATTTGAGAAAAAAAGCGGAAGAAAGAAAATACACTCTGGCAGGGCCTCCCGTGGTCAAATTTTCTCCGGACGAAAACCTGGCCGGGGGCAAAATCAGGCTGGAGTCCAGGTTCAGCGAGGCGCCTCCGGACGAAGGGAGCGCCTTGGAAGAAGAGGAAATGGAGCACACCCAGCGCTACCTTCCAGTCAAGGAGATAATCCGCGCCGGGGTAGTCCCCCAAGTATACGGACGGCTTCGCGTCGACGGCGGGCCGGATAAAGGTAAAACCTTTGATTTGACGGCTGTTTCTGTTATTCTGGGCAGGCGCGCGGATTGCGATGTGGTATTGAACGACAGCAGCGTGTCCCGTCGCCACGCCAGGCTGGATTTTTACCGGGGCCGCTTTACCATTACCGACTTGGAGAGCACCAACGGTACAAGAGTCAACGGCGTGAGAATAAATTCAAAAGCGCTTGAGCCGGAAGACGTGATTTCTCTCGGAACTACAACTTGCACGCTCAGGGTGGAGTGAAAGTGTATTTCAATATAGCAGTGACGGTGTTAAGGTACATATTTTTGTTTTTTATGTTTCTTTTTATTTTCAGGCTGGTTAAGTGGATGGTTGATGATCTCAGGGAGACCGGCAAAAACCCCGCCGGTGCAAATTCGAGCCCCGCTTTTCCGCAGGCCGGGGCTGAAGCCGTACTGGCGGTTGTCGAAAGCTTTTCACCGGATTTGAAAAAGGGGGATAGCTTTGATATCCGTCGGGAAATTCTTATCGGAAGAAGCGGCAGGTGCGATATCGTAATAAAAGACTCGTTCACTTCAACCGAGCACGCCCGGATTTTTGTCAAGGACGGCCAGTACTGGCTGGAGGACATGAAAAGCACCAACGGCACTTATTTGAACGGCGTGCGGTTGGTGCGGCCCGTGGCGCTGGCAAATAGAGATGAAATAAGAGCGGGAAGCGTTACTTTCCGGTTTGTGAGGTGGGGTCATGAGGTGGGCCAAGATTACTGATGCGGGATTGTTGAGGGAGATGAACGAAGACAGCCTGTGCATCTCGCCGGAAAACGGTCTTTTTGCGGTGGCGGACGGGATGGGAGGCCACCGGGCGGGGGAGGTTGCCAGCAGAGTGGCCCTGCAGATCCTAGAGGACGAACTCTCAGAAAGGCTGAACAGAGGAGAAAAGCCGGAGCGTGCCCTGGTTGAGTCGGTACTGGAAGCCAACCGCCGCATATACGATCTTGCCGGCCAGAGCCCCGGCCTGGTAGGAATGGGCACTACGGTCACTGCCTGTTTGAACCGGAAGGACGAGGTTTTCGTGGCGCAGGTGGGGGACAGCCGGGCTTACCTGCTGCGGGGAAACACCATTGAAAAACTGACCGAAGATCATTCCCTCGTGCAGGAAATGGTGAAAAACGGCGGCATTACCGAGGAACAGGCTTTCGATCACCCGCACCGGAACGTTCTGACCAGGGCGCTGGGGACGGTACCCTCTCTGGAGGTTGATCTTTACCAAGTTAAAGTCAATGCCGGCGATTTGATTTTGCTCTGCACCGACGGCCTTACCATGTATCTGCGGCAGGAAGACATCATCTCGACCGTAAACGCCTCCCCGGACCCGGATACGGCGGTTAGGGCACTTTTGGAAAAAGCGCTGCGCGCCGGCGGCGCCGATAACGTTACCGTAATCCTGGTGGAATTCTGACGGCGGACATGCTTAAAAAGAAATAGTTGCCCGTATTAAAAGTACGGAGGTTTTCAAATGAGCTCCGGTAATGATGAAAGATTGGCGTCAAGAGCCAGAAAAACAGAGCGGAAACTGCTCTGTTTCGCAGGTATCTATGCAATAGCGGGGATGCTGGTGCTTTTTTTGGAGGGGCCGGGCGAATCCGGCAGGGTGGCTCTTTTTGCCGGAATAGCCTCCGTTGCGGCATTTTTTCTTGTCAACATCTACTGGAGCTACGAGGGTTACAGGGCCGACTGCTTTTTACTGCCGGTTACCGCAGTGATTTCCACAACAGGGCTGGTGTTTCTGTTCCGTATCGACCCCGCCTATGGTATCCGGCAGTTTGCCTGGCTGTTGATAGGCCTGCTGGCGCTGATTTTGACCACCCGCCTGCTGGTGGATTTCCGCTTTCTCGGCGATTACAAGTACATTTATGCAGTTGCGGGATTAATTGCGCTGCTCCTCCCCATTTTTTTCGGCAGGGAAATGGGAGGGGCCAAGAGTTGGCTTGACTTCGGGATATTTCACTTTCAGCCGTCGGAATTTGTAAAAATACTGCTGGTGCTTTTTCTCGCAAGTTTTCTGTCGGAGAACAGGGCGGTTCTCACCGCGGGGACCAGGAGCATTGGCTGGCTCTCGCTGCCCGGGCCCAAGGAATGGGTTCCCCTGGCGGCCATGTGGGGCATTTCCCTGCTGCTTCTCATTTTTCAGAGGGACCTGGGGACCGCCTTGATATACTTCGGGACGTTTTTGGCCATGGTGTATGTTACAACCTCACGCTTATTTTATGTTCTTTCCGGACTCGGTCTTTTTGTTGCGGGCGCGGCGGCCAGTTTTCACTTTTTTCAGCACGTCAGGGCGAGGGTTGAAATATGGCTGAACCCGTGGCCTTATATTGATACGAGCGGTTACCAGGTGACTCAGTCCCTTTTTGCCATCGGTTCGGGAGGCGTGCTGGGAACCGGCCTCGGACAGGGTTATCCGAAATTCATCCCCCTCGTGCATACGGATTTCATTTTTTCAGCAATCTGCGAGGAAATGGGTTTTTTGGGGGCGGCCGGAGTTATGATATTGTTTATAGTCTTCATTTTTCGCGGAATCAAAATCGCCTTGAACAGCAGGGACGATTTTGAGGCGCTGGCGGCATCCGGGCTGACCGCACTTATGGGTTTACAGGCGTTTATCATAATTGCCGGGGTAACAAAGCTTCTTCCGTTGACGGGCGTTACCCTTCCCTTCATGAGCTACGGCGGCAGCTCGCTGGTGGCGAATTTCATCCTTTTCGGACTGTTGTCGAATATTTCCCACGAGGCGGAAAACAGTCATGAAAAATAACATTTTAAGGCTTGGTTGCCTGCTGTTCGGGCTTTTCCTGGTCCTGACGGTGTACCTCGCCTACCTGCAGGTGTGGAAAGGGCCGGCTCTGGCCGCTAATTCGTACAACCGCCGCTTTCAGGAACAGGAAGCCCGGATCAGAAGAGGAACCATTTACGATATTAAGGGAGCGGTTCTGGCCAGGACGGAGTTTTCCGACGGCAAGGGGAGGCGCATCTATCCCGAGGGAACACGTACGGCCCATATCGTCGGATACGTATCCGAACGTTACGGCCGCTCCGGCCTTGAATCCTTCTGCGATCCGTATCTTTTGGGGATGGAAGGGCCTGACCGGGTCAGAAACAGGATAAACAACCTTTTGGGCAGGGAGCAGGCCGGCGGTGATGTTGTTCTTACCATAGATTCCGATCTGCAGGGTATGGCCGTGGAATTGCTGGGCGGACGGAGGGGGGCGGCGGTGCTTCTTGATCCCCGGACGGGAGCCGTTCGCGCTATTGTTTCCAGCCCGGGTTTCAACCCGAACTATCTGGAAGAAACCTGGCCCCGCCTGGTAAATGACGAATCGGCCCCTTTAATGAACCGGGCCGCCCAGGGCGCTTATCCGCCGGGTTCGACATTCAAAATCGTTACGGCTGCCGGGGCGCTGGCAGGGAACCCCGGCGTTGCCGATATGACTTTTGATTGCGCCGGGTATATTGTGGCGGACGGGTACAAGCTTGACGACGTGGCCGCGCATGGGAAGGTGGACTTGAGGAAAGCGCTTGCTGTTTCGTGCAATTCGGCTTTTGCGCAACTCGGACTTAACCTGGGCGCGGAAGGTTTTTACCGTGCCGTCAAGGCATTCGGCATAAGAGAGCCGGCTGATCTCGGGATACCGGTGCGGGCCGGCACCCTCGCCCCCCCGGGTGAGATGACTCAAAGCGAATTGGCCAGCAGTGCCATCGGCCAGGGCCAGATTCTCGTAAGTCCTCTGCAAATGGCGCTGGTTGCGGGGGCAATAGCCAACAAAGGCAAAATAATGAAGCCGTATCTGGTGGAGAGCGTGCGGGATTCTTGCGGTGGGACGATTCACAAGGCTGCAAGTCATGTCTGGCTTGACGCCGCCGCCCCGGATATTGCGGAAATAATAAAAGAAGGCATGGTGGACGCAGTCCGCAGCGGTACTGCCGGGGCGGCTTCCGTTGCGGGAGTTCAAATAGCCGGAAAGACGGGTTCCGCTCAAAATCCGCAGGGCATGGCACACGCCTGGTTTATCGGATTCGCCCCGGCTGACAGCCCCCGGCTGGCCGCGGCGGTAATCCTGGAAAACGCGGGTTCGGGCGGTGCGGTCGCTGCTCCCGTTGCGGGCAGGCTTCTGGCCTATGCTGTCTCCAGGGGGTACTGAAAGGGTGCGGGAAGCGCAACGCAGGCACACGAAGCCAGAGCGAAAAAGAGGAGCAGGTTGAAGAAAAACGTTACGCGGTATGCGCCTGAATGGAACAAAAACTGTTGATTGGTTACGGCGTTTGCAGTTTCGTAATACGGATAGGGGTGAAATTTATTGATCGGGAAGCTTTTGGGGAACAGATATGAGATCCTGGAGCAGCTTGGCGGCGGCGGAATGGCTATAATTTACAAGGCGCGGGATACCTTTTTGAACCGGATGGTGACTGTCAAGGTTCTTCGCCCGGAGTATACGGGCGACGAGGATTTTGTAAGGAGGTTTCGCAGGGAGGCCCAGTCCGTTGCCAGCCTGTCCCACCCGAATATCGTCAGCATTTATGATGTCGGGCGCGAATCTGATATCCATTACCTGGTTATGGAGTATGTTGAAGGCGACAACCTGAAAAACCTGATCAGGAGCCAGGGGACAATACCGCCTGAACGGGCTGTCGAAATTGCGCGCGAGATAACTGAAGCTCTTCAGCATGCCCATGAGAATAATATTGTACACCGGGACGTGAAGCCGCAAAACATCCTGATTACTAAAGGCGGCCGGGCGAAACTGACCGATTTCGGCATTGCCAGGGAGGCCACCAACGCCACTTTAACCCAGACCGATACAATTGTCGGTTCCGTTCACTACCTTTCCCCGGAGCAGGCGCGGGGTGAAACTGCCGGTCCGCGTTCCGACATCTATTCCCTCGGCATTGTTTTGTATGAAATGGTGACCGGAAAGCTTCCCTTTCAGGGAGACACTCCTATCGGAGTGGCTTTGAAACATATCCAGGAAAAACCCCCTAGTCCATCCGGCCTGAACCCCGCCGTGTCTTTGAGCCTGGAAAAGGTCATCAACAAGGCTATGGCGAAAATCCCGTCCGAACGTTATGCAACGGCGCGGGATATGGCGGCGGATTTGGGAGCGCCGGGCGGGGGGGCCGGATTGACCGGGGCCGTTCCCGTTGATGAATTTGCCACCAGGGTAATTCCCTCTTTCGGGTCCCCAGAGGAAGATCTGCACCCGCCGAGCGGGAAAAAGGCCGGCAAGCGCCGCTCCCCATGGCTGTGGACGGTTCTTGCGGTGATTGTGATGCTGATGGCCGGAGCGGCGGCCTTCCAGTATTACGTCAACGTACCCGAGGTAATAATGCCCGCCGTTGAAGGTTTGACGCTGGAAGATGCCCAGGCTGCCTTGCACGGGAAGGGGATAAAAAACATTCAGATTTCCCGGAACGCTCATCCCACTGTATCGGCCGGCAGGGTCATATCTCAGGACCCCCCTCCCGAAACCAAGGTTAAAGTAACGCGCAACGTGACTCTTTCAGTCAGCCTCGGGCCGGAATTTCGCAACGTTCCGGACGTTGTGGGCCTTACCGTCGGCGATGCGAAAATAAAGCTCAATCAAAACGACTTGAATGTTGCCGAGCCTTTACAGGAGAGATACAGCAACGAATATCCGCAGGGTGTCGTTATGGATCAGGATCCCAAACCCGGCACCAAACTTTTAAAAAGCTCGGGAGTCGTTTTGTCTGTAAGCAAGGGGCCGCAGCCTGCCGCGGTCAAAGTTCCGGATTTGATCGGGCTGACTGTGGACAGGGCTAGGGCGGAACTGGAAAAGGTAAAATTAAAACTGGACGGTAACGTTACCAGGGCAACCAGTACCGCTTACTTTGCCGGCCAGGTGATCGGCCAGAGTCCGGCAAAAGATACCGAGGTTCAGGAGGGAACGGCGGTTCAGGTCACCGTCAGCAACGGTCCCGGTCCCACCATGCGCCTGGCCAGGGTTGAAACGGGAGTGCCGGATGACGGCAAGGAACATGAGCTCAGAATTGTGGTGAAAGACGCAAAGGGAAGCAACGAGGCATACATCAATATTCATCAGCCGGGCGACAAGGTGGTCAGGGAAGTTGCCTATTACGGCAGAGCGACAATTCAGGTTTATATCGACAAGAAACTGGCGGGTGAGCAGTCTTTTGAATAGCGGGGAAGGCCTTGTCGAGGGAATTGTGGTGAGAGCATACGGCGGCCGTTACTACGTGCTGAACGGCTGCCGGGAGTGGGAATGCTCGCTGCGGGGACGGTTTCGCCACGAGAAACAGGAGGTTCTGGTGGGCGACCGGGTAGGATTCAGACCCGGGCGCGGCAACACGGGTGTTATTGAAAAAGTTTTGCCGAGGCATTCGCGCCTTGCCCGTCCGCCGGTTGCCAATGTCGATCAGGCCGTAATTGTTTTTGCCGTCAGAGAACCGGAACCAAGCCCCGTGTTGCTCGACCGTTTCCTGATCATGGCTTCCATAAACAAGGTGGAACCGTTAATCTGCTTTAACAAGGTCGATCTTTCCGGCGACGGGCGTGTCGAACTCTTGCCGAGGTATCAAAAGAATTTCAGGGTTTTTTTGACCAGCGCCAAGACCGGACGTGGACTTGTACAGTTGAGTGAAACCCTGCGCGGGAAAGTTTCAGTTTTTGCCGGTCCTTCCGGTGTTGGAAAGTCGACTATTTTAAATGCGCTTTTTCCCGGTTTGAAATTAAAAACGGGCGAATTGAGTAAAAAAATAGGGAGAGGAAGACATACCACCCGGCACGTTGAATTGCTCCGGGTGCCTGAAGGAGGGCTGGTCGCAGACAGCCCGGGTTTTTCCACTATCGACTTGCCCGATATTGAGCCGGGGATGCTTGCCCATTATTTTCCGGAGTTTGACGAGTACAGCGGCAGGTGCCGTTTTGCAGGCTGCCTTCACTACAAGGAGCCGGGTTGCGCCGTTAAAGAGGCGGTTGAAGCCGGCGGGATTGACGGTGCCCGTTACGGGCAATACCTGGAGTTTCTGGAAGATCTGATGAACAGGAGGAGATACTGATGATCAAGCTGGCGCCTTCAATCCTTTCCGCAAATTTCGCAGCTCTTCTGGACGACGTTAGGAAGGTGGAAAAAGCGGGTGCCCAATACCTCCACATAGATGTCATGGACGGGCACTTTGTTCCCAACATCACCATCGGCCCCCCGGTGATAAAGGCATTGCGGCAGGGAAGCGCGATGTGTTTTGACGTGCATCTGATGATTGAAAACCCCGAATTATACATAGGACAGTTCATTGACGCGGGAGCCGATCTGATTACTGTGCACGTGGAGTCTGCCAGGCACCTGCGCAGAACCCTGTGCGCGATCAAAGAAAAGGGCGCTTTGGCGGGAGTTGCGTTAAAACCGGCAACACCCCCCGCCGTTTTGGAATACATTCTACCCGTGGTGGATCTGGTGCTGTTGATGACAGTCGACCCCGGTTTTGGAGGCCAGGACTTCATTCCCGAAGTTCTGCCCAAGATCCGGGCAGTGCGGGAGATGATCGAAGGGCGCGGCATGAAGACGGAAATTCAGGTGGACGGAGGCATAAACCCTGCTACGGCGGCCGCGGTGGTAAAGGCCGGGGCAACCGTGCTGGTGGCCGGGTCGGCAATTTTCCGGAAGGATGATATTGCCGCTGCAATGAAAGGATTATTAAAGGCGGCGAAAGGTGGTGAGCAATAATGGCCGTTTGGAAATGTGAAGAATGCGGAGCTCTGGCCGAAGCCCGTTGCAAGCCTGGAAAATGCAAAAAATGCGGCGCTTCGAAAGAGAAACTGGTAAAAGAGAAAGGAGAGAAAAGATAAGGGGTTTTGTGCCGGGCCGCCGGCGCAGTGGGTGTGCAAGGCATAAAAAACTGCAAAAATTACTGGAAAACAGGTGTTTTTGACAATATGGAAAACAACAATGCCCCGCTGCATATAGCACGCTACATTACCATAGCTATGGATTTGGCCGAGAGAATATCTAACGGCGACTACAAGGAAGGGCAAAAAATTTCAGGACGTTCCACCCTGGCAGGTTTGTATAACGTTTCACCCGAGACCGTAAGGCGCGCGCTTTCTTTGCTGCAGGAGGCGGGCGTGGTCATGGTCGTTCCCGGAAAGGGAGTGCTTGTCAACTCTTTGGATGCGGCGCGCGAATACCTGGCCGAGTCGGGTCAGTACAAAATAATCAAGGAAATGCAGGCTCACCTGTCCTCCCTTATTCAGGAAAGGAACAAATTGAACAGCGCCATCGAGCGTCTTACCGAGGAGTTGCTGGAATATGTATTGAGTCTTCTTTCGGCGAAACACAAGATTTAGCTTCAGTTCCGCCATAGGCATGCGTTTACATGAAACACACCACCGGCACGGCCGGGACGCATTTCCTCCAGTCGCAACTGTCGTCTGTGTCTATGTAGTAATAATAGTCTATATAAGCCGGTTCCCTGTAAGGGAAGATCCCTTTCAGGCCCTGTATGTAACGGTCGAACAGCGTTTGTTCTTTTTTACCGCTGTGCAGTATAATCATCATGCCCGGGTTGAAACTGCTCGCCGGGCGGCTGTCCAGGCCGGATTTACCACCGGAAGCCGCTGAAGGACGGGGAGTTCCCGCCAATATGGACAGGATAATTATTATTGCTGTTATTAAAGCAATAACAGTTTTCCTCATTTTCATTTTTGCTCCCGTTATGCTTTAATGCCCTGTTTTCCCCTTGTTATTCCATATCCCTTCCTTCTCACCTTTATTTTAACCATAGTGCTGTTATTAACAGCAATATTTACATTTTACTATTTAATTTATATATTTTAGAATTTTCTTTAAAAAAACCTATTTTGGGCAATATGGGTTCGATTTTTGCTTATCTTTCAGGTAATAATCAGGCAGGTACCGTTGCAATTTTCTAATTTTGGAAGGTGGCTGACCATGATTAAGACTCAAAGGGATCGCAACTTGAACGGCATGCAGGACAATCCTTACTATTTTGCCCTGGGTTTGGGAAAAGAAAATGTGGATAATTTGGGAATTTTGGAATTGCGCCGTTTTGCCAGTGAGTTTGAGCAGGTCCTGGAAGCCTCTCACGACGGTATTTTCATCACCGACGGCTTTGGCAAGGTCTTGATGGTCAACAGCGCATGGGAGCGTATCTGCGGAATATCGAGGGAATTTGTCGTCGGCAAGTATGCCCAGGACATGGTTGACCAGGGTTTTTACTCCGAATCCGCTGCAATGGCCGCGATCAGGGCAAGAAAAAAGGTTACCGTTATGCTGAGAATGACAAGAGGGGACAAGGTCGGCCAGAAGATAATGGCCACCGGGATTCCGGTTTTGGATGATAAGGGTGAAATAAAAAGGGTAGTTGTAAATGTGAGAGATATTACCGAAATAGTCAATCTGAAGGATCAGCTGGAAGAGACCCAGCAGCTCAATGAGAAATACGCCGCCGAGCTCGAGCAGATGAGAGTTCAGCAGGCGGAGTTCGACGATGTGATAGCAAGCAGCACCAAAACAAAAAGGGTTTTGGAAATGGCGGCCCAGGTTGCCAAGGTGGATTCTACAGTGCTCATTACCGGCGAATCGGGGGTCGGCAAAGAGGTGATCGCCAATGTTATCCACCGCCTGAGCCAGAGAGCCAGGGGAACTTTGATTAAGATAAACTGTGGTGCCATCCCGGAAAATCTGCTGGAGTCCGAACTTTTCGGGTATGAGCCGGGCGCTTTCACCGGTGCGAGAAAGCAGGGGAAGCCAGGCATGTTTGAACTGGCGGAGAAGGGTACTCTTTTTCTGGACGAGATCGGCGACCTTTCTTTGAACCTCCAGGTAAAGCTTTTAAGAGTATTGCAGGACCACGAGGTGATAAGAGTCGGGGGGTTGAAACCCATACCGGTTGATGCCCGGATAATCGCGGCCACTCATAAGGATCTTTTCAAAATGGTTAAAATGGATAAATTCAGGGATGATCTGTATTACCGGCTCAATGTGGTATCCATAGAAATACCGCCCCTGCGTGAGCGGAAAGAGGACATACCGCTGCTTGCCCTGCATATTCTGGGGAAGCTCAATAAAAAATACGGCTTGAATAAATGTTTCTCACCCGAGGTGATCGAGAGGTTTGTCGGTTACCCGTGGCCCGGAAATATTCGTGAGCTTGAAAACGTTATCGAGCGAATGGTGGTAATGACCAGGGAGGAGGAAATCCGGTCCCTGCATTTGCCGGTTTCGATAAAGAATTATGCTTCTTCAGAAGAAGACATATCTTTTCCCGGGCTTATGCCTTTGCAGAAAGCTGTTGAAAAAGTGGAAAAGCAGCTCATCGAGCAGGCGCTGAAAAACTACAGAAGCACGAGAAAAGTGGCCAGGGCGCTGAGGGTCAGCCAGTCGACGGTGGTGAGGAAAATAAAAAAATACTGTCTTTCCTTTAGTCCGGAATCCGAACAGGAGCCGGAACTCTACTACGATAATTTAAAAATGCGGATTTGAATATTTTTTAAAGCTGAACCGGACCAGACCGGAATCCGGTTTTTTTGCCTTTTTTAATCCGTCTGCAGCGAAACGGATTTCAATCGGCGATGCAGATACGGTTCATTATTGCCGAGCCTCCGGGCAGGTGCTCCCGGAGGCGCAGCTGCGCAATTTCGATTAAAAATTGCATCGCGGGCGGTGTTTTATTTTGCAAATATTTCTGGTTGCACGCGATCAGGGCCTTTGCAGTTTCACCGGATTGCAATGCGCCTGATGCATAATAGACTCAGCGATTCAATATTGATAATAGTCGTAATATTCATGCAAAGCTGCATAGTAACTGAAAGCATAAATTCAAGAGGCTTCCCTTGATGCATCCAAACATCAAAGGGCGGCCTTTTTTAGCCGACAAAAAATGTCTGGCACGTTATTTGCGGTTTTGCAGTGTTGGTAAAGCGATGCCGTTTAAAACAAAAATTATGCAAATTTTCAGAACAGGAGGTGTTTGCGCGAGATGGCTGTATTTATATCAGCCGATGAAGCAGCAAAGTTGATCAAAGACGGCGACACGGTAGCAATTACAGGTTTTGTCGGTATGGGCCACCCGGAAGAAATATCAAAGGCGGTTGAAAAGAGGTTTCTTGAAACAGGTCAGCCGAAAGGTTTGACCATGGCTTTCGGAGCCAGCCAGAACGACGGAAAGTCGAACTGGGGACTCAACCGCTGGGCAAAGGAAGGCTTGATTAGAAAAGTTGTTTCAGGCCACTGGGGACTTCAGCCAGATATGATCAAACTGGCAGTGGAAAACAAAATTGAAGCTTACAACCTCCCCCAGGGGGTAATGATGCATCTGTTCAGGGCGATTGCCGGTAGAAAGCCGGGTATTGTAACGCATGTGGGATTAAAAACATTTGTCGACCCGAGGGAGACGGGCGGCAGGTTAAACGACATCAGCCGGGAGGAGTACGTCAAACTTATTGAAATTGAAGGAAAGGAATACCTGTTTTACAAATCGTTCCCGGTTGACATTGCGTTCATAAGGGGAACCACCGCGGACGAAAACGGCAATATCTCCATAGAAAAGGAAGGCATATCCCTCGAATTCCTGGCGGTTGCGCTTGCGGCAAAAGGTTCCGGGGGCAAGGTGGTGGCTCAGGTTGAGAGGGTTGCCAGGGCCGGGGCGCTTCATCCCATGATGGTCAAGGTGCCTGGTGTTCTGGTAGACGCAGTGGTTGTTGCAAAACCGGAGAATCACTGGCAGGTTCCCATGGCGGATCCGTACAATCCCGGCCTGAGCGGAGAATTAAGGGTCCCTCTCAGCAGTGTGAAACCTCTTCCGCTGAATGAAAGAAAAGTTATCTGCAGGAGATGCGCCATGGAATTGATTCCCAACGCGGTAGTCAACCTGGGTATCGGCATGCCGGAAGGCGTCGGCGCGGTGGCGGCGGAAGAGGGCATCAGCGAAACCATGACCATGACCGTGGAGCCCGGGGTTATCGGCGGGGTGCCTTTAAGCGGGCTGTACTTCGGAACTGCCGTAAACCCGGAGGCGATGATCGACCACCCGTACAGTTTTGATTTTTACGACGGAGGAGGACTGGACCTTGCAGTGCTTGGTATGGCGGAGATGGACCGGTACGGAAACGTCAACGTCAGCAAGTTCGGTCCCCGCATTGCCGGAGCAGGCGGATTCATCAACATCACACAGAGCACGAAGACGGTTGTGTTCTGCGGCACTCTTACGGCCGGCGGTTTGAAACTGGAGATCGACGACGGCAGGCTCAAAATAGTGAATGAGGGCAGAATCAAGAAGCTGGTCGGAAAAGTCGAGCATATCACCTTCAGCGGCGACTACGGACGGACGAGCGGACAGCGGATCTTTTACGTAACCGAGCGTGCAGTTTTTGAACTGCGTCCGGAGGGAGTCACGCTGACTGAAATTGCGCCCGGTGTGGACCTGGAGAGAGACGTGCTCGGGCAGATGGAGTTCAAGCCGCTGATATCTCCGGATCTCAAACAAATGGACCCGCGCATTTTCAGGGACGGGCCGATGGGCATAGACAAGGAAATACTGGTCAAAAACAACAGCTAAAAATTTCAGGCGGGGGGAAAACAAATGGGACTCAAAACCAGGGAGGATTACCTTCAATCGCTCAAGAGCTTGCGGCCGAACATATACAAGTTCGGGAAACTAATTGAAGACGTCACCACCGACCCGGCCACCCGGCGTACTGTAGAAAGCCATGCGCGCGCTTTTGACGTTTCGCACGATCCGGAGTTTGCGGAAATTTTTACGACCACATCCTCCTTTACGGGGGTGAAAATTCACCGTTGGACCTCTATTATGGCCAGTCTCGATGAGATAATGTTCAATTCGAAGCTAAAAAGGGCAATGTACAGGCTGACCGGAACCTGTACCGGCGGTCTGTGCGTCGGCTGGAACAGCCTGAACGTGCTGTGGAACGTGACCTACGAGATTGACAGGGAATATGGAACCAGCTACCAGGAACGTCTGAAGAAATGGATTATTAACGCCCAGGAAAAAGCCCTGGTGGTGGCCGGGGCGCTTACCGACGCCAAGGGAGACCGCAGCATGAGACCATCCCAGCAAATTGACCCGGACAGTAACGTTCGCGTCAAAGAGGTGCGTGAAGACGGTATAGTCATCAGCGGTACCAAAGCGATGATTTGCGGTGTGGCCGCCTCTCATGAAATTTTTATCCTCCCCGGCAGCGGGTACAGGGAGGAGGATCAGGACTACGCGGTCGCCTGTGTGGTGCCGCGCGACACTGAAGGGCTGACAATCGTGGAAACGCGCCGGCCCAGCGACACCAGGGAGTTCGAGGAGGGATGGGACATCCCTGAAACAGGAATAACCCAGGCCTACTTGATCTTTACGGACTGCTTTGTTCCGAAAGAAAGAGTTTTCATGTGCAAGGAGTACAGATACAGCGGCAAAATTATTGAGTACTTCACCGCCAACTACCGGGCCTGCATCGGCGCCTGCGTTGCCGGACAGGGGGACGTGATGATAGGGGCGGCGGCGCTTATGGCCCGGGTCAACGGGCTTGCTGCGGCGACATTTATGAACAAGATTGTCGATATGGCTGTCAATAATGAAACCACCTACGGTGTGGGCATAGGGGCCATGGCCCTGGGCAGGCAGCATCCCGCGGGGGCATGGGTTTCTGATTCGCTGATGGCTCATACCAACAAGGTTCATGTGGCGACTCTTCCGTATGAAACCAAACGCATTTGCCAGGACATCGGCGGCGGAATCGTGGAAACCGGCTGCTTCCCGTCGTACAGGGATTTCAACGACCCACTGTATGGGGAGTTCATACAAAGGGCGGTGAAGGCCAGTCCGCAGTTCAGCGCTGAAGCGAGGGCCCGCGCGGCAAGGCTTACGGAGTGGCTGACACTGGGTGCCGGTGTCCCCGGGTGCATGCACGGCGGCGGTTCGCCGGACGGTGCCAGACTGGTTGTAAGGGCCTTCACCCCCGTGGACAAGTATGCCGACTATGCCCGTAAAATCGCCGGTATTGCAGAAGAGATACCGGAGCCGGAGAAGAAAAAGAAATAGTCCGGGCCGTATGACAGGCGGTTGAAGTATTTGCGGCTTTCAACCGCCTGAAAAAATATGGAAAGGGAAGATCAGCATGAATTTCAAGCTTACCGAAGAGCAACAGTTGATACGTGCAAGTGTCAGGGAATTCTGTCAGCAATATGTTGAGCCCGTGGCCGACAAGATCGACCGGGAGGCTTGCTTCCCCTCCGATGTTGTCAGAAAACTGGCGGAGCAGGAGTGGATGGGCATTCCTTACCCCGAGGAGTACGGCGGAGCCGGGTCGGACTATCTGACCTATACGATTGTGGTGGAAGAGCTCTCCCGGGTTTGTGCCACTACGGGATTTACGCTTGAATGCCACACCTCGCTGGCAAGCTATCCTCTGTATAAATTCGGTACGGAAGAACAAAAACAAAAGTACCTTGTACCGTTGTGCAGGGGAGAAATGCTGGGGGCTTTTGCCCTGACCGAGCCCGGAGCGGGTACTGATGCCGGTGCGGCGAGCACTACGGCCGTACTGGACGGCGACGAATATGTTCTCAACGGCACGAAGATGTTCATCTCCAATGCCCCTGTGGCCGGTGTCTTTATTGTCTTTGCCATGACTGACAAATCCAAGGGAACCAAGGGCCTCAGCGCTTTTATCGTGCCGGCCGGCACACCTGGACTGAAAACAGGCGAGCATCTCAACAAGATGGGCATCCGCGGCTCCCTGACATCGGAAGTGGTGTTCAAAGATTGCCGTATTCCCGGGGAGAACCTCCTGGGACAGGAAGGGCAGGGCTTTAGAATTGCCATGATGACCCTTGACGGAGGAAGGATCGGTATTGCCGCCCAGGCGCTGGGGATTGCCCAGGCTGCTTTGGACGAATCGATCAGGTACTCCAGGGAGAGGGTTCAATTCGGGAAGCCGATCAGCTCTTTTCAGGCGATTCAGTGGATGCTCGCAGACATGGCAACCAGCGTGGAGGCGGCGAGGTTTCTTACCTATCATGCCGCCTGGTGTTATGACCAGGGTCTGCCCTACAGCAAGGAGGCTGCCATGGCCAAGCTCTTTGCCTCTGAAACGGCCGCCCGCCAAACCAACAGGGCGGTTCAGATTCACGGCGGTATCGGGTATATCAAGGGACACAAAGTCGAGCGCCTGTACCGGGATGCCAAAATAACCGAGATTTACGAAGGAACGTCGGAGGTTATGAGAATGGTCATTTCCGGAAGTTTGCTCCGCTAGTTGAAACAGATGAATCGTAAAAGGTCAGGGGGACGAAACGTGTTAAAATTCCCGCTTGTTTCAAACCTTGGGAAGGGAGGTTGTTAGCCTGCAGTCTATTTGCAGATAACCGGAAAGCGTTAAAACAGCCGTCTTACATTTATAACATGGAACAAGGAGGTTTTAGAAGTGAGCCAGATTGTCACCGAAGTAGGCAACACGAAAGTGCAAATCTCCGAACTTGCCAAAAAAATGCTTCGGATACGGTGGTTGTTCTATGGAATTCTCTTGTTTACCTACGTTTTTGTTTACTTCGACCGCGTCGCACCCGCCGTCGTCGCGCCGGAGCTGATGAAGGAATTCGGTTTGACGGCAACCGCGCTGGGAGTTCTGTCTTCCATGTACTTTTATCCTTACGCGGCCATGCAGATTCCCTCCGGTGTATTGTCGGACTACCTTGGTCCGAGGTTTTCAGTGGGCACGTTTTTTCTTGTGGCCGCTGTGGGTACGATAATATTCGGTATTGCGAAAACCTTCGGGGTGTGCATCTTCGGCCGCTTCCTGATGGGTGTGGGCGTGGCGGTGGTGTGGATTCCCTGCATGCGGATATTGGCCAACTGGTTCCGGCCGAAAGAGTTTGCCACCTTGACCGGCTTGATGCTCACCCTCGGCAACGTTGGGGCGATACTTGCCTCCGCGCCCCTGGCGGTCATAGTAAAAGCTCTGGGCAGTTGGCGCGCAGCGTTTTACTATGTCGGCGCCGGCCTGGTCGTAGTAGCGCTTTTGAATTACATCCTGCTCAGGAACAAGCCGCAGGATATGGGGCTGCCCACTGTTTCGGAAATCGACGGCATCGATTACTACAAGACAGCCGAAGGCGAAAAAACCGGTTTCCTGGAGAACTGCGGCAAGCTGTTCAGGATGAAAAACTACTGGCTGATAGCGATATACGCGTTTACAATTTACGGTACGGTCATGGGGTTCCAGGGTCTCTGGTTTGTTCCCTACGCGCAGGAGGTCTACGGATTTTCCAAACAAGCGGCGGCAAACATGCTGATGATGTGGCCCATCGGTATGGCCTGCGGTTGTTTCTTCATAGGTCTGGCTTCCGACCGGCTGCTGAAGTCCAGGCGCAGAACGTCTTTATACGGGATGATCATCTATATTCTCACCTGGATACCGGTGGTCTTTTTGACAGGACACATACCCGTTGTACTTTTCTATCCGCTTCTGTTTGTGATGGGCTTCTTTTGCGGCAGTTACGTTCCAAACTATGCCCACGTCGCCGAGGGTCAACCGCACAGTTTTATCGCTACGGCGAACGGGATGTTAAACATATGGTACTTTGTCGGAGGAGCGTTCTTCCAGACCTTCATGGGGCGCGTGCTTGACGCTTACGGCAAGGTTGGGGGCAAGTTTCCGGTGGAAGCTTACCAAAAAGCTTTCCTGTTCTGCATAATCGCTCTTGTTGTCGGAGCTGTCGCTATGTACTTTACGGAAGACACCAGGGCTTTGCAGAAAGGAAAAACCGCTTGAGAAAGCTTTTATAACAAGCGGTTTCGGCAGATGAAAACCGGATGCTAAAAAGGAGGGGCATGGGATTGCCGGCATTTGTTCCCATGCCCTGCCATATATTGCGGCAGGCGGAATTCAAGGAAAACCATGACGATAAAAGCGGCATTGACACACACCTAATCCGGTCATATAATATCACTATAAAATTTTAATATGCTGGCCTTCAGGGACGGGTGAAATCCCCTACCGGCGGTATGGTGTTTCTTGAGACCGTTTAAAACGAAGTGGTGCGTGAAGGCGTCGACGGACGGTGCGAAGTGTATCCGGGCGGTACGGACACCGGACGGAGATGCCCGACCGGAGCCGGGGAGAGTTTTCTACGGTCGGCTGGAGCCGAGCCCGCGAGCCTTATTGCGAGGTTGATCCGGTGAAAAGCCGGGGCCGACAGTGACAGTCTGGATGGGAGAAGGTGGTTTTGGCCTTTTGAGGATTTCTAAAGGCATGTTTTAATTTGTTTTTCCGCATATATAACCCTGAGGCGCAGCCCCGGGGTTTTTAATTTGTTTTCCGGTGTCCAAAACTTCTTACGAGGCAGGAGCATATGGACAGAAAGTACATGAGCCTGGCCCTGGAACTGGCTGCCAGGGGACAAGGACGCACCAGCCCGAATCCTGCGGTGGGGGCGGTTGTAGTCAAGGAAGGCAAGATAATAGGACAGGGATACCACCTTCGGGCGGGAACGCCCCACGCCGAGATAAACGCCATGAAAGAAGCCGGAGAAGGAGCCAGGGGGGCTACGCTGTATGTGACGCTCGAACCGTGCTGCCATTACGGGCGTACCGGCCCGTGCACGGAGGCAGTAATCGAGGCGGGCATTGCGAGAGCGGTTGTGGCAATGGTCGACCCGAACCCCGCGGTTTCCGGCAAAGGGATTGACAAACTGCGCCGGGCCGGAATAGAAGTCACTCTCGGTGTGATGGAAGCGGAGGCGCGGGAGTTGAACGAGGTCTTTGTAAAATATATTACGACCGGGCTACCCTTTGTGGTGGCCAAGGCGGCCGTCAGCCTGGACGGGAAGATTGCCACCTCCGCCGGCGAGTCGAAATGGATTACGGGTCCGGAGGCAAGGGCGTACGCGCACCGGTTGAGGGACAGGTACGACGCCGTAATGGTTGGTATCGGCACGGTCCTGGCAGACGATCCATTGCTGACCGCCAGGCTGCCGGCTGGGGACGGCCGCGATCCCGTGCGGGTAATCCTGGACAGCGCAGCCCGTACTCCCTTGCATTCGAAAGTGCTGAACCGGCAGTCACCGGCCCGTACCATTATTGCGGTGACGGCGGCGGCGCCCCGGGAAAAAACGGAGGCGCTTGCGGCGACGGGGGCGGAGGTTCTAGAGGTGAACGAGGGTCCCCGGGTTGATCTGGCTGAGTTGATGAGATTGTTGAGTAAGAAAGAAATCACGTCCGTTCTGGTGGAAGGCGGGTCGGCTGTGCACGGTTCGGCTTTTGCCGCCGGAATTGTCGATAAAGTTGTTTGGTTTATCGCCCCCAGGATAATAGGCGGCACGACGGCGCCCGGACCGGTGGGGGGACGGGGGGTTGAAGATCTCACGGATGCTGTAAAAGTTGAACGGTTGAAAGTTCACAGGCTGGGGGAGGACCTTTGCATAGAGGGATATGTGAGACAAAGCACGTCTGTTTCCGTTCCCTCCGCCCGCAGTCCGGCTGAAGCGGAATGAAACCGCCGCTGTGACACGGGTGCCGCCCGCCCGTTTTATCCGCAGGGTAATAAGGGTATGTTTGCAGGGAGTCAGTAAAATATCTGAGGTGAAAAACATGTTCACTGGTATCGTGGAGGAACTCGGGACGCTTCGGTCCGTCCGGAAAGGGGCAGATTCGGCGCAGCTTGTGATCGCGGCTGAAAAGATCATCCCCGGCCTGCGCATAGGGGACAGTGTGGCGGTAAACGGTGTCTGCCTTACCGCCGTTCGCTTTGACGACAGGGGATTTACAGCCGACGTGATGGCGGAAACCCTTTACAAAACCAACCTCGGAACGCTGAAAAGCGGGGACAGGGTCAACCTTGAGAGGGCTTTGCGCCTGGGCGACAGGGTTGGCGGACACCTCGTCAGCGGCCATATTGACGGGGTGGGGACTGTATCAAGGCTGGAAAAACACGACATTGCAACGCTCGTTACCGTAAAGGCGCCGGATGAGGTAATGCGCTACGTCATTAAAAAAGGTTCGGTCGCCGTGGACGGAATCAGCCTTACGGTTGTCGATTTGACGGACGACTCGTTCCTGGTTTCCCTGATACCTCATACTGCCGCATCCACCACTTTGGGCCGCAAGAGAATAGGAGACACTGTGAATCTGGAAGGGGATATCATCGGCAAATATGTGGAAAAGCTGCTGAACCGCAAAGAGAACAATACGGCGGGATCAGGGTTGACAATGGGTTTTTTGGCCGAGCACGGCTTTATATAAATATAGAGGTCTTAAAAAAGAGGAGGCAGAAATATGGGTTTTGCGACGATTGAAGAGGCAATCGAGGACATCAGGCAGGGCAAGATGATAGTTGCCGTCGATGACGAGGATCGGGAAAACGAGGGCGACCTGATCATGGCTGCCGAAAAAGTCACTCCCGAGGCAATTAATTTTATGGCTACCAACGGCCGGGGACTGATTTGCCTGCCGATAACGGGCAAGAGGCTTGACGAACTGGAACTGCCGGCGATGGTTTCCCACAACACCGATCCGCACGCCACCGCTTTTACGGTTTCCATAGACTACAAGGAGTGCACTACGGGTATTTCCGCCTACGAGCGGGCGATGACAGTGAAAGCGGTACTGGACCCGAATACCAAACCTTCCGACTTGCGCCGCCCCGGGCATATTTTCCCACTGAGGGCGAAGGAAGGCGGGGTGTTGAGGAGGACAGGCCATACCGAGGCCGCGGTGGATCTCGCCAAATTGGCCGGCCTTTATCCTGCCGGAGTTATTTGCGAGATAATGAAGGAAGACGGAACAATGGCGAGGGTGCCGGAACTTTTGGAGTTTGTAAAGATTCACGGTTTGAAGATCATCACCATCGCCGACCTGATACAGTACAGGCGCAAGACCGAAAAGCTGATCAAGCTGATCGACACCGCCAAACTGCCGACCAAGTACGGTGAGTTCACGGCTGTCGCGTACGAAAGTGTTCTTGACGGAAAAGGACATATAGCGCTGGTAATGGGAGAACTGGATCGGGTGGAAGCTCCTCTCGTGCGCGTTCATTCAGAATGCCTGACCGGTGATGTTTTCGGGTCGGATCGCTGCGACTGCGGTGACCAGCTGAAAAGGGCCATGGAAATAATTTCGGAGGAAGGCACGGGGGTTCTCCTGTACATGCGCCAGGAAGGGCGGGGGATCGGCCTTCTGAACAAAATCCGCGCCTACAACCTTCAGGATCAGGGCAAGGACACGGTTGAGGCCAACCTTGCGCTGGGATTTCCGGCCGACTTGAGGGACTACGGCATCGGGGCGCAGATACTGGTCGATCTCGGTCTGAAAAAAATCCGGCTTATGACCAATAATCCCAGGAAGATTGCGGGCCTTGAGGGATACGGCCTGAAGGTGGTGGAACGGGTTCCCATCGAGGTGCGGCCGGGAAAATCGAACCGTTTTTACCTTGCCACCAAGCAGAAAAAACTCGGCCACCTGCTAAATATCAGCGGAGGAGAGCGTTAAGCGCGCAGATTATTTCGAAAGGAAGGTTGTCTATGCCGAAAGTATACGAAGGAAGCCTTTTGGGCCGTGGAATGAAGTTCGGGATTGTAATTACGCGTTTTAACGAATTTATTACGAACAAGCTTTTGAGCGGTGCGCTGGACGCTCTGGGCAGGCACGGGGTGGAGGACCGGGATATTGAAGTGGCCTGGGTTCCCGGCGCTTTTGAAATACCGCTGGTTGCCCGGAAGATGGCTTTTGCGAAAAGATACGATGCCGTCGTATGCCTTGGCGCGGTAATCCGCGGTGCTACGCCACACTTCGACTATGTGGCCGGCGAGGTTGCCAAGGGTATAGCGAAGGTGGGGCTTGAAAGCAAAATTCCGGTGATATTCGGCGTTATCACCGCCGATACCATAGAGCAGGCGATAGAAAGGGCGGGCACCAAGGCCGGAAACAAAGGCTGGGATGCGGCCGTTTCCGCCATAGAAATGGCCAACCTGTTGAAAGTGATGGAGTGAACCGAGATAAAACAAAAGGACCCGGTTTTACGGGGCCGGGTCCTTTTATTAAAGAAGATAAAAACGGCTGTTCGCCGTTTTTCCCTTACAGTTGTTTTTTATATCGCACGCTGAACCTTTCCGCTTCTGAGGCAGCGGGTACAAACCAGCACCTTTCTCGGAGCACCGTTAATAATGGCCTTGACGCGTTGAAGGTTCGGGGCCCAGGTCCTTTTTGTGCGGATATGTGAGTGGCTCAGCTTCATTCCGAATGTAACGCCCTTGCCGCAAATGACGCACCTTCTAGCCATTAATTAAAACACCTCCTTTACGCCACTTATTCATTCTACCAAAAAACGTCTTGGGCTGCAAGGGCCGGTTTGTCAATTTCCGCCCTTTTTAAATCATATCGTGACAAGCGGAACCGTCCGTTTTAACAACGGCGTCTTGCAGGGGTAAAGGTATGCCGCAAAGTTTTCTCGACGAGCCTGTTCAGTACATAAAGACAATTGGCCCGCGCCGTTCCGCGGCTTTGCAGAAGCTGGGAATTTTTACGGTGGGGGACCTGCTTTACCATTTTCCCAGACGGTACGAGGACCGGACCCGGTTGAAGCCCGCGGCGGCCTGTGCGGACGGGGAGATTGCCACGCTGCGGGGTACTGTTTTGGCAGTACAGGATTTAAAGCCTAAGCGCGGTTTGACGGTTACAAAGCTGGCCGTTCATGACGGGCGTGGTATTTTTTACGCAGTGTGGTTCAACCAGGGCTACATAAAAAAGAACCTTCCGCCCGGCACCAGGGTCTTTGTAACTGGAAAGGCGGAAAAGGGCTTCGGCGCCACCCAGGTAGTTGTTGAAGATTATGAGTTCGACGAAGGCACGGACTGTTTGAGCGCCGGACGCATCGTACCGGTCTATCCCCTGACCGCCCGGCTCAACCAGCGCGTTCTCAGAACGGCTGTAAAATTCGGCCTTGATCACATAAAAGACATCGACGGAGATTTTTTGCCCGCAGGCCTTCTGGAAAAGTTATCGCTACCCCGTCTAAAAGAGTCCCTGTACGCAATCCACTTTCCCGAAAGAGAGGAGGACGCCTGCAGGGCAAGGAGCAGATTCATTTTTGAGGAGCTTTTCCTCTTTCAGTTGGCCCTGGCGGCATTCCGCAGGAATATTTCCGGCTTGAGGAAGCCGCATCGATACATGCCCGACGGCAGGCTTATTCTGTCCTTTATAAACGCCTTGCCCTACCGTCTCACTGACGAGCAGGCAAAAGTCTGGAAGGAAATTTCCGGCGATCTGGAGTCTCCTTCGCCGATGCACCGCCTGCTGCAGGGGGACGTGGGCTCGGGCAAGACGGTAATATCTGCGCTGGCCCTTTTGAAGGCTGTTGAAAACAGCCTCCAGGGGGTGCTGATGGCTCCCACGGAAATTCTTGCCGAACAGCACTATCTCGGAATGAAAAAGTCTCTTGCTTCAACCGGCGTTGAAGTCGGCCTCCTGACGGGCGGTATGCGTAGAAAGGAGAAGAAAAAGCTTCTCGAACAGGTCCGCTCGGGGGAAACAAAAATTCTGATAGGCACCCACGCCCTGCTGCAGGAGGACGTGGATTTCAAAAAGCTCGGGCTGGTTATAGTGGATGAACAGCACAGGTTCGGGGTTCGCCAGCGGGCAGCCCTTCAGTACAAGGGGTACTTCCCCGATACTCTGGTCATGACCGCGACTCCGATTCCCCGCACCCTGGCGTTGACTCTATACGGCGATATGGACATTTCGGTTATCGGACGGCTGCCTCCGGGCAGAAAACCGGTCAAAACCTACGCCGTACTGCCCGGCGCGATGAAAAAGGTTTACAGTCTTATCGGAGAACAGGTGCGCCTGGGAAGACAGGCCTACATCGTTTGCCCGCTGGTGGAAGAATCCGGGAAGATCGACTTGAAATCCGCGTCCGAACTGGCTGACAGACTCGCACGAAACGAGTTCAGGGATTTCAGGGTCGGGCTGCTGCACGGCAGGATGAAGGCTGACGAGAAAGACGGCATCATGGCTTCTTTTCGCCGCGGTGAACTGGATGTGCTTGTATCGACTACGGTAATCGAGGTGGGAGTGGACGTGCCCAATGCAACAGTGATGGTCATCCTGGACGCCGAACGTTTCGGCCTCGCCCAGCTTCATCAGTTGCGCGGCCGGGTGGGGAGGGGCGGTCACCAGTCTTACTGCATTCTCGTCGCCGATCCGAAGACGGATGAAAGCCGCGCCCGCCTGAAGGCGATGACGCAAACAGGAGACGGGTTTGTGCTCGCCGAGGAGGACCTGCGGCTGAGGGGTCCGGGAGACTTTTACGGCACCCGCCAGTCCGGCTTGCCCGAATTTAAAATCGCCGATCCCGTGCGGGATTACGAAATTCTGCTAACGGCGCGGCAGGAAGCAATCGGCTGGATTGAGAATGACCGTAACCTGGCAAAACCGGAAACGATGATCATGCTGGAGGAAATCAAAAAAAGATTTTGGGATCAGGCGCCCGGTTTGTTGACTTATTGAGGCGGCTGCGGTTGCGTGTTGCAATTATTTGCCAATCTTATTAATTGGATTTTGAAACATTATTATACTGGTATACGGACATTTTATCGAAAAATAATATAAATAAATTCTAAAAACGGGGGTGAGGAATGTACGGGGATGATAATCCGGGCCCGGATTTTCGCATGGCGTGCGGCCTGGTTTTCAAGGCGGCGCGGGGAGCCGCCGGGCTCGAATAATCCGGCGCCCCGGGCGGTATTAGCCCCGCCGGAACAAGAAGCCTGGTAACGTCAACGTGTTATGGTCAGAAATGTCAAAAATTAATGATGCCACTCACCTGCAATTTTTTATAGCGGATATTTTCCGCTTTTTTTAATTCAGTGCATGCCGTATTCTGAAGAGATCAGTGAAGGATGAACGGCCATGGAAACTCCCTCTGCAACCACCTTGGAGGTATTCAGGATCATCTCGTCGATTTCTTTGGGAGTTACCATCAGGTTGCCTGCGAAAGGCTGTAAAACGCTGCTGATAACCTGATGTGAAAAGTCGGGACGCAGGTTTTGGAAAACCTGTATGAGTGCCGGATTGTATTGGAGTTGTTCGATGAGTTTGTCAATAGTGGCCTGTGCTATTACGGCAGCGTTAACCACTGTGGGGATGCCGATGGCAATAACGGGAACACCCATGCTTTGAATATTGATGCCCGCCCTTCTGTTGCCGATACCGGAACCGGGGCTGATACCGGTATCGGCAATTTGGATGGTAGTGCCGATTCTTTCCGCGCTGCCCGCCGCCAGGGCGTCAATCACAATAATCAGTTGCGGTTTGATTTTTTCCACGACACCTTTTATTATTTCGGCAGTTTCAATTCCAGTAATCCCGAGCACTCCCGGGGCAATTGCGCTGACCGAACGCATTCCGCCTTTTACTTCCTCGGGCGCGTATTTGTACAAATGACGCGTGACCATAACCTGATCGATAACCTTCGGTCCGAGTGCATCGGGAGTGGCATTCCAGTTTCCAAGCCCCACCAGGAGGATTTCCGCGTTTTCGGGTAGATTGAAAAGGGATGCCAGCTTTTTGGCGAGTATTTCGGCGACTTCCTTCCCGGCGTTATAGTCGTTTTCTCGAAGCGCGGGAGCGTCAATAGTTATGTAGTTCCCCCTCGGTTTCCCCATCATTTTCTCGGCCTGCTCCTCTACAATTCTCACCGTTGTTACAGAGGAGTATTGATATTTTTCCCGGTCGACGACCGCTCCCGGAATTTCCTGCCCAGTTTGGCCTCTTATCAGATCATGGGCCTCGACGGCCAGATCAATGTTGATGCCGAATACCTTGTAAAAATCGGGATGCAACGTATATTCCCCCTCATGCTAAAAAAAATTAAATTGGTTTATATTTGTTTTTTTAAGGAGATTGCGCGCATTCCCCCGCTTGATTTTACGGCAGTGTAACTTGCGGCAATCAGCTTTTTTAGCTTGTCCCGTTTATGCCGTAATATTCAATAAGACGTTTTGGCATAAGTTTTTTCTTAATTCCGAAATAAATCGATTTTCTTGAATAATTATGCTATAATATTTGACTAAAGGAAGGGATTTTACATTTTACGCGTGATTTCCGGTTCGGCAAAAAAGCAGTTGCTCAAGACCCCCCGGGGAGTTGATGTGAGACCTACTGCCGACCGGGTTAAGGAAGCGCTGTTCAATATTTTGGGGGGGCGGGTGCCCGGTTCCGTTTTTCTGGATCTTTTCGCCGGCACCGGAAACATCGGAATTGAGGCTTTAAGTCGCGGTGCGGATAAGGCGGTATTTGTTGAAAACAAGATAAAGCATGTCAGAGTGATTAAAGAGAATTTAAAGACTACAGGCTTCGAGTCAAAGGCGAGGGTTTTGCACCTGGATGTGGCAGACGCCCTGCATCTTCTAAAAAGGGAAGAGTTGTCGTTTGATATTATCTTTATGGACCCTCCTTATTCGAAAGGTTTTGAAACCAGCACCCTTGCCGGCATTGCAGCTTTCGGCCTGCTCAAACAGCACGGGATAATAATCGTGGAAAGCAGAAAAGACGGTCTTCCGTCCGGAGAGATTGACGGTCTGAAAATGACACGCGCAGAGAGATATGGAGATACCCTGCTTTCCTTTTTCAGCAGATAAATTCGGGAGGGGTGTAAGTTTTGCGGACAGCGATCTGTCCCGGAAGTTTTGATCCTGTTACTTTCGGGCACCTTGACATTATAAGTAGGGCGTCTTTGCTGTTTGACAGGGTAATAGTTGCAGTTTTGCGCAATCCCGCAAAAAAATCCCTGTTTTCAATAGAAGAAAGGCTGGAGATGCTGAGCAAGGTTCTTTCCGGCTACCACAACGTCGAAGTCGATTCATTTGACGGCCTGACTGTCCACTATGCCGTCGAGCAGAAAGCAAGGGCGATTATCCGGGGTCTCAGGGTAATCTCGGATTTTGAAAACGAGTTCCGGATGGCGCTGACCAACAAGCGCCTGGCCTGCCATATCGAAACCGTATTTTTGATGACGAGGGCGGAATATTCGTTTATAAGTTCCACCACCGTTAAAGAAATTGCCTCCTTTGGGGGTTCGGTACGCGCTCTCGTGCCGCCTTTGGTGGAAGAGAGGCTGAAGAGGAAATATGAAAGCCTTGGACAAAATTAGGAGGGATAAATACAAGTGGACCTGTTGAGCGCCCTTAACGAACTGGAAGAGTTAATAGAAAGCAGCGGGAAAATTCCTTTAACCAAAAAGGTGGTGTTGGACGAGGACCGTGTTCTCGATCTTCTCGACCGCATTCGCACGACCATACCTGAAGAGATCCGCCAGGCCAAGTGGATAATTCAGGAGCGGGAAAAAGTGCTTAACGATTCGCAGAAAGAAGCCATGCGCATACTCGAGGACGCTCAGAAAGAACTGGAAAAGCGTGCGGACGACAGTGAGATTACCCGCCAGGCAAAGGTGCTGGCTGAGGAAATTGTCAAAAAGGCGGAGACTGTTGCCAGGGAAATGCGCGAGGGGGCACGCGGTTATGCCGACGATATTTTGGCCAATCTCCAGGAAAGCCTGGGCAAGATCCTGAACCAGATAGAACACGGCCGTTCGGAGCTGAAGGCTATGAAGTAGGGCGGTTGAGCATCACTGCAGCATCCTGAGCACGTTGCGCCAGTCGACGTGTTTTTCTATGTTTTCCACCGCCATCCTGACGGCTTTTTGATCTTCCGGCCTGATTATCCTGGTAACCTCCGATATTCTCTCGATGGTGGTGTAAGTGTCGTAGTGCACTAAAATCACCGGTACGCCTTTTTCTTCCGCCCGGGCCACCACCTTGACGTCCGGATAGAGGCCTCCGGTCAGAATCAGGGCCGAGGTGCTCGTCTCCAGTGCGGCGAGCGCCACTTCGGACCGGTCTCCCCCGGTAATGACCGCTTTGTTGGCTGCCCGGCGCAGGTAGCCGAGCGCGCTTTCCGCAGTCATTGCCCCGATGACGACGTCTTCAACCAAACGGTCGAGACGGTTTTCTCCCGCCAGGATTTCCCCGCCCAGCACTTCGTGGTACTCGGCTACTGTGGGAGAGGTAACCTCCGGGTGTCTCGGTATGATTCCCAGGGTCCGGTAACCCCGTTCATCCAGGATTGGCCGGTACACCCCCTCGGTTTTCAAAAGCAGCGGCCGCGGCACGTTGTGAAAAATGTTACCGATTACCGGGATGCTTTTGGCTTCCATATAGCTGTTGTAAAAGATGGCCTGGTCGAGGCTGTAGTCGTTTTCAATCTTGATCATCAGCAGCGGCTTTGCATCAAACTCCAAAGCCAGGCTGGGGGCGTCCAGACCCAGACAGCCCATTATGTGGGGGAAGTCCGCTCCGCCGATGATCACCAGGTCGCAACCGGCGGCTATGCTTTCATATGCTTGCCTGATTGTTTTCAGCGATTCACATGAGTTCCTGTGCCCGGAAAGGTAAGACGGTCCTGCTGTGAAAGGAACGATGGTTTCCAGTGGCTGTTCCATGTGCAGGATTTGTTTCATCAAATGCGCGTCCTCGTCAGTGCGGGAAGCTGCTCCCTTGACACTGCCCACGGGCTTGAAGTATGCCACACGGTAGCCTTCCTGGCGGAATTTGAGCGCCAGGCCGACCGCGACGCTTGTTTTGCCGCTGCCCAGAGTCCCCATAATATAAAGGTTTTTCACTTTTTGCACCTCACGATATGGTAATTTTGGTATCCAGGGCATAAGCGCCCCGATTGTAAGCGAAAACGGGATTGATATCCATTTCATTTATTTCGGGAAAGTCGGTTGTGAGCTTTGCAACCCGCCCGATTATTTCCACCAGTGCCGCAATATCGGCCGGCTTGCTGCCCCTGTAACCGCGGAGCAGCGTGTGTGCTTTTGTTTCCGTTATCATCTTTTCTATTTCCTTTACGGTCAGACCGGAGGCCAGGCGGAATGAGACGTCTTTCAAAAGATTCACGTAGATGCCGCCCAGTCCGAAGGCGATCAGGGGGCCGAACTGGATGTCCCTGGTCATGCCGATAATCAATTCCACGCCTTGCGGCATCATTTTCTGCACTTCCACTCCGTGGATCACCACCTGGGGAAGGTAACGCTGGACACTTTCTATTATCTCAACAAATCCCTTTTTTACTTCCTCCCGGTTATCGAGGCCGGTTTTCACTCCTCCCAGGTCGCTTTTATGCAATATTTTCGGCGAGGCCACCTTGAGAACGACCGGGTATCCCATTTTTTCCGCTTGTTCTACCGCTTCCTCCGGATGTGCAGCCAAAACGGTCGGGGCTGACGGGATGCCGTACGCCGACACGACTTCTGCAGCCTCGCTGCCAAGCAGCACCAGGCGATTGTCCTTTTTTACGTCATAAAAAACCGCTTTGACCGCCTTGGGATCAACGTCTTCATAATGTACAGGCTCTTCGTCAGAAATTTGATCTTTTGCCCGGGAGTAGCTTACCATGCCGCTAATCGATGTGATGGCCGGTTCGGGAAAGGTAAAGCAGGGTATTTTTGCTCTGGAAAGCAAATTGCTCCCCCCGGACAGCCTCTCGCCGCCCATGAACGCGGCAAACAGCGGTTTTTTCGGGTAAGCACCGGCCATTTCAATCATTACTCGCGCCGTTTCTTCAGGTTCGGTAACTCCGGCCGGACAGACAAGGACAAGGGCGCAGTCGACTCCCGGGTCCGCCAGCACCTTTTCCAGGGAAAAGCGAAAGCGGTCGGCCTTTGCGTCGCCCAGCACATCCACCGGGTTATATATGTTTGACTCCGGGGGCAGGTAGTTTCTGAGCCCTTCCACCGTTTCCCTGGTGAACCTGGCCATTTTTAAATCCTTCAGTTCGATGGTGTCGGTGGCTACAATTCCCGGACCCCCTGAATTGGTGATCACCGCCACCTTTTCCCCTTCGGGAACGGGCTGGTTCGCGAATGCAACTGCCAGGTCGAAGAGTTCCGGCATGCTTCTGGCGCGGATTATGCCGCATTGGCGGAAAGCTGTTTCATAGGCCAGGTCGCTCCCGGCGAGGGCACCCGTGTGAGATGATGCGGCCTGCGCGCCGGCCTGGCTTGTACCGGATTTCAGGATGATAATGGGTTTCTTCCTGCTTGCGCGTTTCGCTACTTCCATAAAGTGAGGTCCGTCTTCCACGTCTTCGATATAACACAAGATCACTTTTGTATAAGGGTCTTCCGCAGCGTCGCCGATAAAGTGAGCCTCGGTGAGATCGGCTTTGTTCCCCAGGCTGACGAATTTGCTGAAACCGAGGCCTGCCTGATAACTCCAGTCCAGGATGGACAGAACCATGGCGCCGCTCTGCGAAATGAAGGCAATCTCTCCCTTCAGGGGGAATCCGGCGGCAAAAGAAGCGTTGATTGGGACGTGCGTGTCCATGAAACCGACGCAATTGGGCCCAAGCAGCCTCATGTCGTACCGGCGGCAGATTTCCACAAGCCTGCGCTCGCGTTCAAAACCTTCCTTGCCCGTTTCTTTGAAGCCCGCGGAGATTACCACCAGGTTTTTAGCGCCGTTTGTGCCGCAAGCCTGTACAGCGTCGAGCGTTGAAGCCGCCGGTACCGACAGCACGACCAGGTCCGCCGGTTCAGGAGCCTTGTCCAGCGACGGGTAGCAAGGCAGGCCCTCTATTTCCCGTTCTTTCGGGTTGATGGGAAAAATCTTCCCTTTGTAGCCGCAATTGATCATATTTTTGACAATCACATTGCCGATCTTTCCCGGTGATTTCGAAGCGCCGACTATTGCCACGGATTTGGGGTTGAAGAAGCTGGTAAGATCGGTCAAGTTGTTTTCACCTTCTTGTCTGATTTGCGTAGCAAATATTTTTTATTTTTACCGGTATCCACCGGGTAAATGCATGGCAAAAAAATCACGGCTATACGGCTTTTGGTGACAGATGCCCAGCAACGCGGTGATATGCAAAACTAAAGTATTTTTTTGAAAACCAGCAGTTTCAGGCTTCCGGCCAGATGATACAGCAGCGCCAGGAGAATTAACACAGCCAGGAGGGCAATAAAAAAACCGAACATTTTCAGGCTCAGCCAGCTAAAGCTTGCGGCCTGCACGGCGCCCGCGGCCGTAACGGCCAATGCTTCCGGCGGTTCCGCCCATTTGTAGGCGATGCAGGTGTAGATTCCGGCAAGACAGGCATGTGCCGCGCGGGATATGACAAAGGGGCGAATCCTGATGTCGGTTTCGGAGATCATGCTGGCCACCTGGGCGTGCACGGAAAGGCCGCTCCAGGCCAGGATCATTCCCACGGCGACGACCTGCTGGAGCAGTGGGGCGGCAGCCTCGCTTGCCAGTTTGGAGCCGATGGTCATTTCAAAAATTCCGCTGGCCAGCGCCGGCAGTATTTCCGGCGAAAAGCCGAGGGGGAGAAGAAAGATTCCAAGGCAGCCGGCGAGTGTTTCGATGATGCCGGCGGCGGTAAGCATCTTGATAAAAACGGCAAAGAAGATGATAAACCCGCCGATGTTGAGCAGGTTTGTTATGGAGTTGCGGACCGCTTCTCCCATAATCCTGCCCAGGGGCCGGCCGTCTTCTCTCTGCACCTGGAGCATCGTGTTGAAGGCGCGGCTTACAAGTCCCGTTCTTGCGGCGGACGGTCCGGGGATGCGTTCGGTGTCGCGGTGCGCGTAAAAGCGCAGACCCAGGCCGATAGTCAGGTTTGCCAGGTAATGTGCGCCTGCTATGATGACTCCGAGGCTTGCGTTGTCAAACATGCCTACTGCGACTGCGACCAGCATAAAAAGGGGACTGGAGTTGTTGGTAAACGAGATCAGGCGTTCGGCTTCGACCCTGGTGCAAAGCCCCCGGGAGCGCAGCTTTGCGGTAACCATCGAGCCGATCGGGTAGCCGGATGTGTAACCGACGGCCACGACAAAAGATCCTGCGCCTGGAACATTAAAAAGAGGGCGCATTACCGGCTCGAGCAAGATTCCCATAAAATGTACGACCCCGAAGTTTGTGAGCAGTTCCGAGGCGATGAAAAAAGGCAAAAGCGAGGGGAAGACGATATTCCACCATGCCTTCAAGCCGGCAGCCGCTCCCTCAAACACAATTTGCGGGTATATGACCATGCCGGCCACGAGAACGAGCGTACAGGCGGTCCAGAGCAGCCGGAGCAAATCCCGCCGCCGCAATTCGGGAATATGCGGCTTTTTTTTGCAGAGGTTCATCGTGCGTCACCTGCCGCCGGTTTTTTACTAATATATGGTCCGTTCAGATTGTTTTAGACCGTAAGAAGGGGCAGTGTTTCAGACGTCCGGGCGGGCGGGAATAATACCGGGGAGCTTGCGGTTTACCCGGGCACATCCTGAAATCCGGAAAATTCTTGACAAAATGCCACGGCGTTAATATAATTTTTAAGTGTTGAATGGAGGTGGTTAGTCTGCTGCGACTGGATGTTGCCAGGCTGAAAAAGTCTCCGGGGGAATCCGGCCGCTTTTATCTACGGGCGGAACTTCCTCCTGTTGAACTGTCGGGCGACAGGATGTCCTTTTCCGGCCCGGTTGGCGTCAGCGTGGTTGTAACCAGTACAGGTTCGGCTCTGGCAGTTGACGGAAAAGCCTCCGGTAGAATGATCCTTAACTGCAGCCGCTGTCTGGAGCATTTTGAGCATGTTTTTGAAGTGCCGGTTCAGGAGACATATGTGCAATCCGGAGGCGGTATGGAGGAAGAAGCGGTCGTTTTTAACGGAGATTTTATTGACATCGGTCCGGAAGTAATAAAAAGTGTATTAATGTCTTTGCCGATGAAGGCAGTTTGCAGGGAAGACTGTCCCGGTCTGTGTCCCGGATGCGGCAGCAACTTGAATGAATGCGGCTGCGGCGGCGCCGGCAGGGATACGGATCCCCGCCTGAGTATTTTGAAGGAACTGCTGCAAGACGGACAGTGACCTCCGGTGTTCTATTTTCACCTGAAGGAGGTGTAGATATGGGAGTACCGAAAAGAAAAGCTTCCAAGCAGCGGGGGAGGCAAAGACGGGCGGCAAATATGAAAATTAATCCTCCCGCCCTGGTTAATTGCCCTCAATGTCGCGCTCTGATTGTATCCCACCGGGTGTGCCCGGAATGCGGTTATTATAAAGCAAGGGAAGTCATAGCGACAAAATAGGTCAAATATTTTGAAATATTTAAATAAGCTTTCGGATTCGATGCCGGAGCTTATTTTTTTTTCATTTGCTTGCAATTTAATTGGAGGTACATTATACTATTTTTAGCACCTGGTACTAAATTAGTTTTTCAAGGAGAACAGGGCTGTGAAGGCGAAGGGTTTTACCAAAGAAAATCTTTCCAAAGCCGAGAGGCAAAAAAGTTTAATCAGGTATTTGGACTGCCATCCATTTCTCACTGACAGGGACCTGGCGCAAATTCTTAAAGTTAGTGTGCAGACGATAAGGTTGGACAGAATCGACCTGAAAATTCCGGAGTTGAAGGAAAGGCTAAAAAATGCGGCCAGAACGGGGACGCCCAAACTCAGGACGCTATCGGCCGGCGAACTGGTGGGGGAACTTGTTGAACTGGAAATGGGCAGTTCGGGAATGTCGATTCTGGATGTCACGCCGGAGATGACTCTCAGCAGGACCGGGACTTTGAGGGGCCATCACCTCTTCGCCCAGGCCAACTCACTGGCAGCGGCCGTGATTGACGCGGAAGCGGCTTTAACCGGAATTGCCAGGGTTGATTTCAAACGGCCCGTTTCCTGCGGACAAAAAGTTCTGGCAAAGGCGTTAATTAAGGTAAAAAAAGGAAATAAATATTTGGTGAAAGTTACCTCTTACGTCGAGGACGAGGTGGTTCTCGTGGGCAGGTTTCTGATCATCGCCCTTCCCGGGGAGGTAAAACCCCGGTGAAAATCGCCGTGGACGCCATGGGCGGGGATTATGCCCCCCGGGAGATAGTGAAAGGTTCGGTTCAGGCCGCGGCGGAGTATGGGTTGCCGGTAATTCTCGTAGGAGATGAGAAACTCATCCGCAAAGAGCTGAACGTTCGTGATTTGGACGGGATGATCAGCATTGTACACGCTCCTGAAGTAATTGGAATGAGAGAGCATCCCGCTGTTGCAGTAAGACGGAAAAAGGATTCTTCAATTGTCAGGGCCACCCAGCTTGTCAAGGAAGGTGAAGCCGGCGCCCTTGTATCAGCGGGCAGTACCGGAGCTGCCATGGCTTCCGCCCTGCTCGGCCTGGGAAGAATCAAGGGAATCGACCGTCCTGCCATTGCCGGGGTTCTTCCCAGTGAACAGGGACTGACGGTTATTCTGGACGCAGGGGCCAATGTGGACTGCAAACCGCATCATCTGCTGCAATTCGGGATAATGGGCTATTTGTACGCCAAAAAGATATTCGGACTGGATAATCCCCGCGTCGGCCTCCTCAGCAACGGCGAGGAAGATACCAAGGGAAACGAAACCACCCTTTCCGTTTACCCGCTTTTGTCCAAAGCCGGAATCAATTTCATCGGCAACGTCGAGGGAAGGGATATTTTTACCGGAAATGTGGACGTGGTGGTTTGCGACGGGTTCATAGGCAACATAGTATTAAAGGCCTGTGAGGGTTTGGCGTCTTCACTTTTCAGGATGATGAGGGAGGAAATTTCCAGGAGCTTCATGGCGATGATCGGTACTGTGCTGGCTGAGCCGGCTCTCAGGGGTTTTCGTAAAAGGCTCGATTATGCGGAGTACGGAGGTGCGCCCCTGCTTGGCGTGAACGGGATATCGATTATCTGTCAC
>Ga0116192_1000080_pt1 | contig 76847 bp, 62 predicted proteins | sample AD_UKC113_MetaG_FD_89876 | JGI IMG/M metagenome (GOLD analysis project Ga0116192, IMG submission 89876) | Active sludge microbial communities of municipal wastewater-treating anaerobic digesters from Hong Kong - AD_UKC113_MetaG | ecosystem: Engineered > Bioreactor > Anaerobic > Digestate...
AATTCCATATTTGGGAGGAGCTTATGAAACGCTCTTATCCATACGTGTCTTTTGTCGCGTACCGCCTTTCCTCTTTTCCGGGCGACCCGCGACTTTACCGATCCCGCCGATAATCTTTTCGACCCTATAACACTTTAATCGCTATAAAACTATAATGATTGTACAAGGCTTGCTTTAGCTGGCAAGGTGCATGGTCACTGATGATGGCGCAAGCTTTGTAAGCATTCTGAGGAGGTTCTGGAATGAAAAACATTGGGGTTCTTGGAGCTTCTGGCTACGCGGGCGCTGAAGTAGTCAGAATTCTGCTTTCGCATCCGCTTGAGAAGAACCTCAGGGTTTCGTCGATAAGTTTTGAAGGCAAGAGACTCGATTCGATCTACCCGGCTTTGACGCAGCACGGAAAAGTCCCACTCGTTTTGGAGAACGCGCAGGCGGTTATTGATGGATCTGACGTCGTCTTTGCCTGCCTTTCCAATGGGCTCGCTGAGCCGATAGCCCAAGCCTGCCACGACGCAGGCAAACTTTTTATCGACCTGTCCGCGGATTTTCGATTTGGAACCGACGAGGCAACCTACGCAACCTGGTATGGCAAGGGCTACAGTGCACCAGCCTTACACGCCGAGAGTGTCTACGGACTGCCGGAACTCAATAGGGCGGCTATTGCAAAAGCTAAAATCATAGGTAACCCCGGCTGTTACCCAACCTCGGCCGAACTGGGGCTCTATCCTGCGCTTGCCAATGGCTTTGCCGACACCGAAGGGATCATTATCGATTCTGCTTCAGGTGTAACTGGCTCGGGACGTGAGCCAAGTCAGACCACGCATTTCGCCGAATGTGCCGACAGCATTTCGCCCTACAAGGTGGGCTCGCACCGGCACCAGCCGGAGATAGACCGATATCTTTCCCAAATGGCGGGCAGCGAAGTCTCTTCTGTATTTACGCCGCACCTCGCACCAATGGGACGAGGCATTGTGAGCACCATTTATTTCAGACTGAAAAAACCAATGACGGTAGAGGCGCTGCACGACGCGTACAAGGGTTTCTACGAAAAAGAGCAGTTTGTGCGCGTTCTGCCGCTGGGGAGTTTTGCCAGCAACCACAACGTAAAATTCTCTAATTACTGCGACATTTCGGTGCATCTTTCAGCGAATAAAAAGATGGGAATTGTGGTGTCCTGCATCGACAATATGGTAAAGGGCGCGGCCGGCCAGGCCGTGCAGAACATGAACCTTGCATTGGGTCTGGATGAGGCCGCAGGTTTAGGCATGGTGCCGCCTGCGTTTTAAGACAGGCAGCGCGCAGACTAGACGCCATGGGGGGCGCCAGTTGGCACAGTACACGCTGATTGGCCTGCAGGGTGCGCCAGTTTGGTGCCAAAGAAGCGAAAAAAAGGGGCTTTGTTTTGAAAAACTATAATTGCTGGCACGGCCTGGCCGTGCGGAAGTGAGGAGCACATGAAACAGACACGTGGAGGCGTTACGGCCGCCAAAGGATTTACGGCTTCTGGAGTTCACGCAGGAATAAGGAAGAATCAGGAGAAAAAGGACCTGGCTCTTGTCTGGTCCGAAGTCCCCTGCAATGCTGCTGCTGTCTATACCACGAACGTGGTCAAAGGGCAGCCACTTATTGTCACCCGTGAGCATCTGGCAGACGGAACGGCACAGGCAATCATTGTAAATTCTGGCAATGCAAATACTTGCACCGGTGAGGCTGGTATTGTTGCAGCGCGTAGAATGACTGAGCTTGTGGCCGAACATCTCCCGGTCAAAGCAAAGGACGTCGTGGTTGCTTCCACAGGCGTTATCGGGCAACCACTCGATGTAACTGTGATCGAAAAAGCCATGGATAAACTCGTGGCGGGCCTGTCCAAAGCAGGCGATATCGACGCCCGCGAAGCCATCATGACGACGGACACCGTGAAGAAGGAAGTGGCCGTTCAGATTGAACTTTCTGGCGTGACAGTGACGATCGGTGCAATGGCCAAGGGCTCTGGCATGATCCATCCGAACATGGCAACCATGCTGAGCTTTATTACCACGGATTGCGCCATCAGCACGGAAATGCTGCAGAATGCACTTTCCGCTTCGGTAAAGAAAACCTACAATCGCGTCAGCGTTGATGGCGATACCTCTACCAACGACATGGTGGTAATCCTCGCAAACGGTATGGCGGGTAATCCGCGCATCGAAAGCGACTCCGCCGATTTTAGAGAGTTCGCCGAAGCGCTCAACTGGCTCAATACGCAACTTGCACGCATGATCGCTCGAGATGGAGAAGGTGCAACCAAACTTATCGAATGCACAGTAGAGGGAGCCGCGGATGAAGAAAAAGCAGAACAGCTTGCAAAAGGCGTCATATGCTCAAGCCTTGTAAAGACGGCCATGTTCGGAGCGGATGCTAACTGGGGTCGCATTCTCTGCGCACTCGGCTATACACGGCACGACTTCGATCCTGAAAAGGTGGACGTGGCGTTTGAGAGCCCCGCGGGTTATATCGAGGTTTGCAAAGGGGGCGCTCCCCTCAATTTCAGCGAAGAAAAGGCCAAGAAAATATTGAGCTATCAGGAAGTAGCGATTCTCATCAACATGAACGAGGGAGATGCGCAGGCAACGGCCTGGGGCTGTGACCTTTCTTACGAATATGTCCGCATCAATGGGGATTACCGGACCTAGCGGCAGGCATGGGAATTAAGGAGACTCAATATGATTTCAGATATGATGCGAGCTGACATTTTGATTCAGGCCATGCCATATTTCCGCGCCTTTGCCGGGAAGGTCATCGTGGTGAAGTTTGGCGGTGCCGCCATGATCAACGAAGGCGTGCGCTCGGCTGTGCTGGAAGACCTTATCCTCATGCAGCAGGTGGGGATTAAGCCGGTTTTGGTGCATGGCGGTGGGCCAGAGATAGACCGCATGCTCAAACGCCTTGGCAAGGAGCGCGTTTTTGTAAACGGGCTTCGCTACACCGATGACGACACGATGGATATCGTGCAGATGGTCCTGGCAGGGAAAATCAACAAGGACCTCGTTGCCAATATTCAGCGCCAGGGTGGCTCTGCGATTGGCCTGTGTGGTGGCGACGGTGGGCTTTTCCGCGCCAAGCGGCTTATCAAGGATGAGAAAGATATCGGGCTTGTGGGAGAAGTGAACGAAGTAAATCCGGCGCTCGTCAATTTGGCGCTTGCTAATGGATATATCCCTGTAATATCGACAATTGCGCTGCGGGAAGATGGCGAACAGGGGTATTACAATGTGAATGCCGATACGGCTGCGGCCGAGTTGGCCGGTGCGCTCAAAGCGGAAAAACTCATTTTGCTTACTGACGTGCCGGGAATCTTGAAGGACACAAACGACGCTTCCACCTTGGTTCCAGCGATCAAACGGGAAGAGGTTTCGGCCTATATCGTGCAGGGGATTGTTTCGGGCGGCATGATTCCAAAGGTGGAATGCTGTGTGCAGGCGCTTAGGTTGGGCGTTAAATCGACGCATATTCTGGATGGGCGTTCGCCACATTCAATTTTGCTGGAGCTTTTCAGCGACAAAGGCATGGGGACGATGATCGTATGACAGACAGATTCATGAATACGTACCACCGCACTGGCCTGGTCTTCGACCATGGGCAGGGCGCGCGGCTTTTTACGGTGGAAGGTAAGGAATACGTCGATTTTACTGCAGGAATTGGAGTTAACTCTCTTGGACACAACCATCCGCGCCTGGTAAAGGCCATTGCGGATCAGGCTACAAAGACAATTCATGTATGCAATTACTTTATGACGGAAGCGTCCAGCCAGCTGGCCCAGCGGATAACGGATCTTGGAGGCTACGACAAGGTTTTTTTCAGCAATTCGGGCGCGGAAGCAAACGAGGCGGCGATCAAAATCGCGCGCAAATATGGCTCGTCCAAGCGGCCCGATAAGAACGTAATCGTGACGCTTTTCGATTCGTTCCACGGGAGGACGGTGACAACGCTGACGGCCACGGGGCAGGAGAAGTTCCACAAGTATTTTGGGCCGTTTACGCCGGGCTTTGTGTATGTGCACGCGAATGATCTTGCGGAATTGGACGCGGCGCTCACGGATAAGGTTTGCGGCTTCTGGTTTGAGCCCATCCAGGGCGAGGGCGGCGTCAAGATGGTGTCGCCCGAATATTTGAAGGCAGCCCAAAGAATGTGCAAGGAGCGCGACATTCTGTTTATGGCCGACGAGGTGCAAAGCGGCGTGGGAAGGCCGGGTGCATTTCTGGCATGCCAGAAATTGGGGCTTGAGCCCGATGTCGTTTCAGTGGCCAAGGGGCTGGCGGGCGGCGTGCCGATTGGTGCCACGATGGCCAGAGGCGCCGCGGCCGACGTGCTGCAGGTGGGGGACCATGGAACGACGTTTGGGGGCAATCCGCTGGCGGCGGCCGCGGCGCTCGTGGTGCTGTCCGAGATTTCGGCACCCGGATTCTATGAAGAGGTGAGCCGCAAGGGTGAGTGGATACGCAAGGAAGTTGGGGCCTGGAAGCATCCGCTCGTCAAGGACGTGCGCGGGATGGGGCTTATGATCGGCATAGGAGTTACGGTTCCGCCCGACGACGTCGCATCAGCCTGCCGCGAGAGGGGGCTTTTGGTTTTGACTGCGGGCGAAGATACGGTGCGGCTTCTGCCACCGCTCGTGATTACCGACAAAGACATAATTGAGGGTCTTGCCATCCTCAAAGCCAGCCTGGATGCAGTCAAGGTACAGTAAAGGTACGATAACGGTGCAGTAAAATTGTGGCGTTTGCGGTAGAATGAGTGGGTATATAAAGACGTTCAAGATTGCGCAAAACAAGGAGAGCCCATGCAGGACATGAATGCGGTCTATCGTTCTCGCCGAGAGCGTGTGGCAAAGTTCATTTCATCGCGCGGAATAGCGGCGGTTCGTTTTGAGGATTTCGAGAGTGCGAGAAATCCCTCGGTGCGTTATCTTTCCGGGCATCCGGGCGATGCTTTTTTGGTCATTACAGCGGACGGTTCCTCGGTGCTCGTCCCGTGGGACGAGAATATGGCCCACAAGCTGGCTTCCGTAGACAAGATCGTGCCCTATACGAGTTTTGGCAGGAGTTCCGAAGCGGCCATGAAGGCTGTGCTGGAACAGTTGGGCATACCGAAGGGCGCCAAGGTCGAGTTTCCCGAAATGACACCATATCCTTCTTATATTGACCATGTGGAAGCGCTCGAGGACTGGGATCTTGTGTGCGAACACGGCGGCTCGGATTCCGAGGTGCTTTCCATGCGCGCGGTCAAGGACGAACTCGAGCTTGAAATCTATGAGCGGACTTCGGCTTTGACCAACTCGATTATCGACCAACTGGCCGATCAGGTCGCTTCCGGGAAGCTCACCACCGAATTGGATGTTGCGCTCTATATCGAAAAAGAAGCACGAGCTCACGGAGCCGAACGCACGGGCTTTGAGACGCTTGCGGCAGGTCCTGAGCGCAGTTTTGGCATTCACGCCTTCCCCTGCTTTGGCAATGGACCGATCGGCACCAAAGGGCTTTCCATTTTGGACTTTGGCATTGTGATCGATGGCTACACCTCGGATGTGACGATGAGCTTTGTCCGCGGTCCGCTCACTTCGGAGCAGTCCACAATGGTGGACTTAGTGCAAAGGGCGTATGAGCTTGCCCTCGCCGCCTGCAAGCCTGGCGTTCCAGCCAGAGATATTGCGCTCGCCGTGGACGAATTCTTTGCAAAATCCGGTTTTTCGATGCCGCATGCGCTCGGCCATGGGATTGGGCTTGAGGCGCATGAGGCGCCAGGCGTCAATGTGCGCCCGAGCAACACAGCGATTTTGGTTCCCGGCAACATTATTACCCTCGAGCCGGGGCTGTATCATCCCCAGTTTGGTGGCATCCGGCTGGAAAACGATGTCCTCATCACAGAAAACGGCTGCAAGGTTCTGACCAAGTCGAGAATTGTGACGCTTTAAGAAAGTGACAGGATGAACGGGATCAGGATAAGCGACTGGATTACCTGATACGACAGGATGAGCGGGATAAGAGGGTGCCAACCCGTGCTCGTCGGCCCGCATCCTCTCATTTGTGTCATTTGTGTCGTTTATGCTCCCGACTATTCGCCTTTTTGCCCGGTTTTCTGGTCACTTTTCTGGTCGTTTCTGTTGCGAACTTGTTTGGCAAGCGACAAAAGTTTCTCTGCCGCAAAACTCTGAACGCTTGCGTCGATTGCAAGTTGCAGGGCCAGTTCCTGGATACGCTTCCGGTCCTGATCGCTCACGTTACTCACGTCGCTCACGTTACTCACGTCGCTCACGTTACTCACGTCGCTTCCTTCAGGTAGATTTTCCCCTCGCAAAGTCCCGTCTGAAGAAGGCGTCTGACCCTCGGGGAGCCCGGAAAGCAATGAGGCTTTGAGCTCGTTTGCCGTGCGCTCGGCGGACTCGCTCATCTTGGACCTGAAGAGCTGGTAGAAGTTGCGCAAGGTTGCCTCATCGTCCAGACCTTCGAACAGGGCGAGAATATCTTGCACAGAAAGCACGCGCTTGAGCGAGAAAATTGCCAGAAGCAACGCAATATGGGATTGCCCATATTTCTTGCCGTCCGTACGTGGAATGAGCTTTGCCTTTGCGTAATTATTGATCATTGATGGAGTTATAGGATATTCGTCGTCAGGACCCCGAAACGCGCTCAGTTGTCGCTCAAGATAGGTAATGACCTGGTCCATATAGAGCCCGATATCGGGCAGCTGCTCCCAGGCCGAAGGAAATTTGAGCGTCATGCCTGCGATGTACTGCTCGATTAAGGCCTTGAGTGATAGCTCCTGCCTTTCGCTGACCTTACCGGACTTCACTGCGCCAGCAGTTCCGTCTGTCGGGGCTTCCGCAGTGGCGGCTTGTCCCGGATCCGTCCCAGGGGTTTTGCCGTTTGCCTTTCTTTCGTGTTTCGCTTTCTTATCCTGATTTGCCATAAAGCTAGTATACAAAGCAATTCATCACACCACAACTATTCTTAACAATTGCGTTGACATAGTTTTTAATACCATATACAATGTTACTGACAACTATTTGTGGTTATCATTACCTTAATATATAGAGGTCAAAAATGGAACTTAAAGAAGTCTGCATGTTTGGAGATTCGGTCGCCCGCGGTATCGTCCTGGACGAGCATGGCTCCTATGCGCCCATAAAGGATTCGTTTGCCGAAGAAGCAGCACAGCGGCTTGGAATAGGGCTCGTCAACAAGGCACGCTTTGGCTGCACCATAACCAAAGGTTTACGGATCGTACACGATTTTTTGACCCACAATTCATTGAACCGACAACAACGAGTAGCCTTGCTTGAATTTGGGGGAAACGACTGTAACTTCGACTGGCCAGCAGTCGCCGCCGATCCGGGGCGAGACTACGAGCCGGCCACTCCTATCGACGTTTTTCGTAAAGTCTACGGCGAGGTCATTCTCTCGCTACGCGATAGGGGATACACACCAGTCTTGCTCACCTTGCCACCCCTCGACGCCCAGCGGTACTTCGATTGGTTTACTCGCGACGGTCTCGACAAGGACGCCATTCTTTTCTGGCTTGGCGACGTCCAGTTCATTTACCGCTGGCACGAGGGCTACAACGATATCGTCTGGGAAGTAGCCATGAACTATGACTGCCCGGTTATCGATATTCGCACTAATTTCTTGAAGCAGAAACATGTATCAAGTCTCTTGTGCATGGACGGCATTCATCCGAACCGTGCAGGGCACAGGCTCATCGAAAAAACAATCCTCGAACATGCAGCCAGTTACACCACCCAAAGCATGCTCGATTAGTCAATGGATCGGTTGGACAGCGGGCCGAGCCACCCCCCCGCTCGTGGCTCTGCCCATAGTCCAAAACGTCTGATGAGACACATCCTGAAGGTTTACTTTACAAGATCGACCAGATTTTTGGCCACATACCATTTTGTTCCATTGTAGACAGCCACGCCGTCGGAATTTACTGCCATCCCGTTGAGATATGCATAGTTCTTGTTGCGGGGGATGCGCAGTACCTGATCGCCCTTGGTTACGACGAGTACGGGATTCTCGGGATCGGACTTGTCGGTCGCGACCGTGGCGCCTTTTTTGGCGAACATCGACTCGGCGTCCTGGAAGAGCCGGGCGGTTGTCTTGGCAAGATCCACGTTGAGCGTTCTGGCCATGTAGTGGGCGATTTCGGTATTCGGTACAAGGCCGCTCAGCCTGGTTCCAAACGGATCGTAGCAATACAGCACGACGTCTTCTCCGGTGTGGCCATTCGTGGTGTAACCGAGCTTGGCGCGCGTTCCGATCATGGGTCCGACTGTGTAGTTCATCGACCCGACTTTGGTCTTGCCGATGGCCTCCACTTCAGCGTCCGAGAGGTCGGTAATACCGAGATTCTGCGCTACGATATCGCGTATGGCCTGGGCCTCTTGAGGTTCGTAGACACCGTCCACCTTGATACGAGTGGCGAGCTTGCTTTCCAGACCTTCGCCTGAAACTTTCGCCTTCTTGAGGGGCGCGACAAATGTCGTCCAAGGGGTCTTGTCGTATCCCGAACTCAAGGTGCGATCCGCGATTGACATTCCGGAGTTCCCATGGTCGGACACCGCGACGACGAGGGTTTGCCCATCTTGCTTGGCAAAATTTAGCGCGACCTTGACAGCGTCGTCGAAGGCGATGATATCGCTGACGAGTCCGACGGGGTCGTTCGCATGTGCGGCCCAGTCAACTTTGGATCCTTCCACCATAAGGAAGAACCCTTTTGGGTTTGCGGAGAGAATTTCGATTGCTTTTGCGGTCATTTCGGCGAGCGAAGGTTCCACGGATGGGTCGCGATCGATGTCGTAGGACATGGCGGTAGCGCTCCGATCTTTGCCAAACACACCGAAGAGCTTCTTGCCGACAGCAGCCTTCAAGCCAGTGACATTATCCACAAAGGTATAGCCATTGGACTCGATGATGGCGCGAAGGTCTTCCTTGTCTTTTCTGCCTGCTGCGCTCAAGAAGGGCGTTCCACCACCTAGTACCACGTCGAGGTTATTGTAAACGATCTGTTCAGCCAAGTTGTCATAATTCGAGCGGGACACATCGTGGGCGGCAAAATCGGAAGGCGTCGCATGCATGAATTCGCTTGTGGAGATAATTCCGGTCGAACGCCCACTCAGTTTGGCCGCCTCGAGGATTGTCGCGACCGGCTGACCGGCCTCGTACTGAGGAACTTCTGCGCCGGGCAACATATAGGACTTGCCGATTGTCGCGATGTTGCCTGTCTGGGAAGTCCATCCGGTCGAATATGCCGAACCCGCCGGCGCGGAGTCGGCAATGGTTCCGTCGGAGCTCCATGTGCTCACCAGGCCACTCGCGATGCTGTCGATGGCGAGGGGCGCCCCTTTGTAGAATCGAGCTAATGTGGTACCTGAAACGCTCATACCATCCGGGATGAGTATGATCACGTTCTGTGCGAAAATCGAATTTACGCTGAACGCGAAGCCGAGCGCGATGGCAAGAACGATGCCTGCCTTTAAGTTCCTTCTCATGGCGATTTTCTCCTTTTCTTGGGTCTTTTGTAGTTGCATCTAGAACTCTGTGCACTCTAGGCCTGCAAAATGAGAAAATTGTTTGGATTCCGTGAGAAATGAACTAGTTCCTTAAGGCATCGAAGCCTCCACGGCAGAACCTTCACCTTACGGCAGAACCTTCACCTTACGGCATCGAACGACCGCGCGCCGCCTCAAAGAGCTTGTACCAGTCCTCGCGGCTTAAGGTCACATCGAGCGCTGTCGCGTACGTGGAAAGGCGTTCCGGGCGCGTAGTGCCCAGCACGGGCTGAATCTTGGCAGGGTGGCGCAAAAGCCATGCAAGCTGCAAAGCCTCAGGCGCCACACCATAATTGGAGGCCATGGACGCAAGGACTTGGGCAGTGTGCTGCTCCTGGGCGCTCAACTGGTCGCGCTCCGCCGAAACGAGTACACCGCGGTCCACAGGGCTCCAAGCTTGGAGGCTCACTCCATTCAGCCTGCAATACTCCATGAGGCCTTCCCAGCCCTGCGGATAGTCGTTTGTCTTTTGATTGAATGAAATACCGACTTCGGCAAACTGATAATGCAAAAGGCTCATTTGCACTTGGTCCGCGACAAGCGGTGCGTCCAGAAAGTGCTGCAAATACTCGATTTGGAAGCGATTCTGGTTCGAAACGCCAAAATAGCGCACCTTGCCAGCGCGTTTCAACACTGAGAAAGCCTCTGCTATTTCCTCGCCCTGCCAGAGAATATCGGGCCGATGGAGTAGGAGAATATCGACATAGTCGGTGTGAAGGCGCTTGAGCGAAGCATCCACAGCCTTGAGGATCCATTCCTTTGAGAAATCGAATCTCTGGGGAGTACCGGGCGGATCGTCCTTCCAGCGGATGCCACATTTGGTCTGCAAAATGATTGATTGGCGCAAACCGGGCCTTTGCGCAAGCGCGCGGCCAAAGAATTCCTCCGCTCGACCTTGGGCGTAGATGTCGGCGTGGTCAAAGAAGTCGATGCCGAGATCGAGGTTTGCGGAAATGAACGTGTCCGCCTGTTTGAGTAGATCAGCGTCGGACGGTCGTTCTTTTGCCCAGCCACCACCCAAGCCCATGCAGCCAGCAATGAGGCGCGAAGCCTCGATACCGGTATTCGGGAGTTTGATTCGTTCCATACGAAAAAGTATAGCATAGAAAGAGACGACATTTAAGGCACGATGCGCCACGAAAGGGTTTTGCCGGCACAAAGCGGAATGCAACCGTCGATTTCTTCGGGAACTACCCAGGGTTCATGCACGAGGCGGATAGTTGCAGGAGTCGGAGCAGAGGCAGGGCTAGTCGTAGTCGCCGCACTTCGCAAAGATGTGGAGTTCGTTGTAGCTGTGCTCACTAAGGGCGGCAGGCCATAAAAGCGTTCGCCGTTGTAAGCCCAAAAAGCGGGAAGCGACGACAGGGCGTCGTGAGCTTCAAAGAGTTCGACGAGCGCGGGGATTGCCGTGGGGGCGGCATAAACGCCTGCGGGAGCGTGGCGCGAGAGTTTTTTTTGTAGCGGATGTGGCGCGGAGTCGCTGCCAAAGAAAAAACGTGGAGAAGCGGAGAATGCTACGGCGCGCAATGCCTCGCGGTCTTCTTCAAACTTGATAAGTGGCTTGCAGAAGAGGGAGGGATCGAGGCTTCCCCCAAGCATGTCGTCCACGGTGAAGAGTAGGTGATGAGCCGTTATGGTGCCGGCAAGGCGGTCGGGGCCTGCGAGGATGTAGTCCACGGTTTCGCGGCTGGAAACGTGCTCGATTACGACCAGGAGACGCGGCCAGGTTTCTAGAATGAAGTCAATGTCGGGCAGAAAGAGTTTTTCTCGATCAAAGGAGGAAGCGCCGGGGCGCTCGGCGTGCACGCAAAGCACGAGCCCCGCCGCCTCCATCGCGCCCAGGGCAGCGGCCACGTCGGCGGGGCGGCGGGGGCCGTCGGCCGCGTTGGTGGTGGTGCCGGCGGGGTAGTATTTGCCCGCGAGCGCCCCGGCGCGCGCACATTCTTCCACGACCTGGGCGCTCATCCCGGGCAGAAGCTTAAAGGTCATAAGCGGGACAAAGCCCGGCCGGGCAAGCGCGGCGCCCCTCGCAACTACACCATCTGCAGTCACACCATTTGCAACCGCCTCATCTGCCGCCGCGCCATTGACTACCAACCTGCTAACAGCTTCCTCAATTTGTCGCCTGTATTCCAGCAAGGCCTGGGCCGAAGCAATAGGAGGCGTTGTATTGGGCATAATAATCGCTCTACCACACACGCTGGCCACGCGTCGCACATAGGACGCCAGCATTGGACCTTGCCGCACGTGTACATGAAAATCTGTCGGCATGGGTAGCTCTATGCTCCCGTCCTCGTGCACCTTCAGCGCTCCACTTGTCTCACGTTCGCCCTCTTCTGTGCTTCTCTTCCTTTCCATCCCCATATTCGCTTCCGTTATTGTCGATTATGTCTCTACTATAACCGCGCTGGTCTGTCTTGGATATCCTGTCCATCCTCTCGCCCCGTCTTTACTTAGTCCTACCTTCTTTACTTGGTCGCACCTCATCGCCTCCGACTAACGTTGATTGATGTCGACCAAGACTAACGTTGATTAATGTTGACCAATGCGGCTTTCTCACCCTAAAGTGTACGTATGTACAAGTACGTCATCGAGGGCGGATATCCCGTCAAAGGCAAAATCAAAGCCTCAGGAAACAAAAATGCGGCACTGCCGTGTCTGGCCGCCACCATTCTCACAAACGATCCCGTCACCTTGCGCAATATTCCGGAAATCGAAGACGTAGCCGTCATGATCGCCACGCTTAAGTATCTTGGTGCCGAGGTTGAGAACCTTAGCCCGCATGAACTGCGCATAGACACGAGCGGCGTTTCGCGCTTCGACGTCCCTGAAGAGCAGGCACGTAAAGTGCGGGCATCGATTCTGCTTGCTGGCCCGCTTCTTGCGCGGTTTGGTCAGGCAATTCTGCCCTCTCCAGGCGGAGACACCATCGGTCGGCGTAGAATTGACACTCATTTACTTGCCCTACAAGAACTTGGGGCCCGCGTTTCACTCGATATCAATATGAAGTTCACTGCGCCCAAACTGATTGGCGCCCCCATATTCCTGGACGAAGCCTCCGTAACCGGCACCGAGAACGCAATCATGGCCGCCGTCCTTGCAAGCGGTACAACCATTTTGCGCAATGCCGCAAGCGAGCCACATGTGGCCGACCTCTGTAAGCTCCTCATGTCCATGGGTGCAAATATCGAAGGTGTCGGCTCAAATATGCTGACCATTCATGGCGTGGAAAAGCTCCATGGTGCGGACTACGCGATCGGCCCCGACTATATGGAGATTGGCTCATTTATCGGACTTGCCGCGGTTACCCACGGCGAAATCAGCATCGAAGGTGTTGAACCTCAGGACCTGCCGCCTCTCAAAGTGGGTTTTGCCCGGCTTGGCATCAACTGGACGGTTCAAGGCACTACGCTTACCGTGCCCGGAAGCCAGACCATGCGCGTCGTAGCCGATCTCGGTGGGCAAGTCCCAAAAATAGACGACGCTCCATGGCCAGGGTTCCCGCCTGATCTCACTTCCATCATGACCGTCGTGGCCACACAGACTGAAGGCACAGCCCTCATTCACGAGAAGATGTTTGAATCACGTATGTTCTTTGTAGATAAGTTGATAGGTATGGGTGCAAAGATAATTCTGTGCGACCCGCATAGGGCGGTGGTTGTGGGCCCCTCCCGGCTCAACGGGGCCCTGCTTGTCTCCCCCGATGTCCGCGCGGGTATGGCTATGGTCATAGCAGCCCTTTGCGCCGACGGCATAAGCACCATTCAAAACGTTTATCAGATTGAGCGGGGGTATGAAAAGATCACGGAGAGATTGCAGGCACTTGGGGCCCACATCTCCCGTGTGGAAGACAAGTAAGTCAAGCAAGTTAATCAAGTCCGCCTGGCTGCGACAGCCTTACTGAGCTTTACGGATTGACGCTTTTGGGGCTTTCCTTGGCCTTGCCGGCATCCTGCTCAATCATCTTCTGCTTGAGCTGCTCAAGCATTGCGTCTGCGGCGGCAGGAGACGACTCAAGGGCTGCAAATTGCTGTTCGAGCGATGCGCCGGAGGTGGCGTCGTCCAGCTCCTTCTGAGCTTCGGTGCGGGCCTCAAGTTCGTCGACCTTCTGCGCCATCCTGTCAAAGGTGTCAAAGGCGCTCGTATTGCCGGCAATAGAAGACATTGTCTGATTGATCTTTTCCTGAGCCTGAGCACGCTTGGCTCTTGCTATAAGTATGTTCTTCTTGCGGGAGGCTTCGTCAATTTTGGTCTGAAGCTGCCGCAAGGACTCCTTCAGTTTTTCTACCGATTCTTTTTGAGCTTCCCACTGTGTTGTGAGCTGGGCGACATAGCTATCGTGCTCCTGCTTCCGCATGAGCGCTTCTTTGGCTAGATCGTCCCGACCGGCGCGCACCGCAACCATGGCTTTATTTTCCCATTCTGCAGCTTGGTTTTTGTTGTCGTTGAGCTCGCGCTGGAGTCGTTTTTCGTCGGCAATGGCCATTGCCACCGCTTTCTTGGACTCAACAAGCTGTTCGTTCATATCGATAAGCATCTGGTTGAGCATCTTCTCCGGATCCTCAGCCTTGGAAATAGCATCGTTGATATTCGATGAAATGACGGTCTTTAGCCTATCGAAAATACCCATGGATTACTCCTCCTTCTCTGTGGCCGATCCTGCTTTTCCTTCTGCAAACTTGGACAGCAGAGGATAGTTTTGACTCAATGCGATCGCCATTGCTTCTATAGAAGCGCTAAGTTCGTCTTTATTCATGCTCTTTAATTCGAGGGTATCCAGAGCAACGATCTGATCCCCATCGATGGCGTAAGCACCATGCAGAAAATCCGTAAAATTCAGTTGCAAGAGCGTCTTGAAAAGCACATCGCCCCCTTTGGGCGGGACTGGCATGACAGAGGCCCGAATGATTACAACCGGGTCGCTTTGGCTTATCACCATTTTTGGCAAACCCCTGGCTTCGTCTTCTACAAGCCATGTTTCCGACGAGAGCTTTTGGTATGCAACACCCAGATCGTTCAGGTACTGCTCGACCTTAGCAACTGGCTCGTTTCCAATTTCACTCACTGCGCTACCCCCTTGTAAACTACTGCAGAAAGGCCCGCTTTTCTCATCATCCCAACACTACCGAACCGTCGGGCAAAACCGTAAGAATGGCCTGACACGCGCGACATCTACCTCGCCCTGGTTGGGCAATACTCAGGGTCGCCGAACACGCAGGACACTGTGTCAGAATGGGAAAAACCTCTTTAAGGGCTTTTTCAATATACTCAATCGCATAGGGCAAGTCCAACGCAACGGAAAAGAAGGAACCAAAGCCAAGCTCTTCTATAAAGCGCTGCAATTTCGGCCGCAAGGAGTAGAGCAAGAGCTCGCCATTTTCGGCTCGTAGCCGTTTTTGCAGGGCGACCAGGTAACCAAGGCCTGCGCTGTCCAAATTGTCCACCATTGAAAAGTCAAGCATGAGAAACCGAGGGTGATCTTTCAGAATCGAACCGAGCGTTGCGTCCAAAACCGCGATATGAGCATCGTCAAATGGACAACGAGGATGCACGCACATAGCATCGGCGATGTCCTTGAGAGGTTCTGTCGTTAGGTATACACGGCCGCCATCTGCCTCGTCTTTTTCTGGATTTGGGGAGTCTGGCTTCTGGGATGTTCGATTGCCAGAGCTGTCATTTTGCGAGGCAGGAACGGCGTTTCCTGCTCGGGCCAGTAATTTGGACGGCATGGAAGTATCGTAACTTTGTTAGGTCCAGCTTGTCAAACCCGCGTCCAGTGTGACAATGGCACCAGATGCAAGACAAGGGTCGGCATCCAAGAGGGATAGGGCCGTTTCGGCTACCCACGATGGTTCCAAGAGTACGCCACCTTTTGCAACTTGTGCCGCCCGATTGGCCGAAGCAAGGCTCTCACCTTGTAAGTACTCGGTCTTGACTATGCCGGGGCAAACAGTGAGCGCAGCCACGTTGTACAACGCTCCTTCTGCGGCGATGGATTTTGTAAGAACGGCGACACCTGTTTTGGCAGCCGCATAGGCGGCGTTGCCCCTGTAAGCGCGTATTGTGTCGGTCTTAGTTCCTCCAAAGAAAAGAAAGCGGCCAAAGTTTCGGCTTATCATCCCAGGAAGGGCATAACTGGCGAGCATCCCGGGAAGCGCTAGATCCAAGAGCGCAACGGTTTGCCAATCCTGCGCACTGTGTTCCTGCAAGGGTTTTTGTACAAACGGTCCATAGGCGACAACGATGATGTCAAAAGGCGCGCCGTTTTCTGTCGCTGCAAGGTTCGACTCAAGCGAGGCCAAAAATGAGGCCGGGTCGGTAATCTCCTGAATAAAGGGATAGGCAAGGCCATTGTCGCTTTGTATTTCATCTACCAGTGCTTCGACTTTGGATCTGGACCGGCCGTGGACCGTGACGACTGTGCCGCGTCGCGCCAGATTCCAGGCTACTGCCTCACCTATGCCGCCAGTTGCTCCTACTACGAGCGCCCGGCGTCCTTTTAGGAAGGAATCGGAGTTCGCCGATTTCTTGAGGCCGTTGTCTTTGTACATGGTGCTACTATACGATGCACACTACAGGTACACAAGCATGAGTGAACTAAAAACGGACATGTCGCCATATACGATAGTGCTTTGTAGGGTCAAGGAATCTGGAAATGTCGGGTCGATTTGTCGCGCCATGAAGACAATGGGTTTGCAAAAGCTCATTCTTGCCGACTGTCCGTCATACGACGAAGTGCTTGTTGCCATGATGGCGGTGCACGCCCTGGACGTTTTTCAGGGCGCACAGAGATTTAGTACGCTTTCTGAGGCGCTTCAAGACTCGACCCTGTCTGCAGGGTTCTCGCGCAGAGTGGGAGCAAGGCGCAAAGAACAGTCCTTTGCTTTGAGGGACTTCGCACAAAGTGTGGTGATGCGCGGCCATCATGCGGTCTACCTGGTTTTCGGCAACGAAAAAGATGGGCTTTCGGACACCGAACTCGCCGAATGCAATATCGCGGTACATATTCCATCCTCAGACAGTTTTCCGTCACTCAACGTGGCGCAGGCGGTCCAAGTGGCTTGCTATGAGTTAAGAATGGCGTCCATAAGTGCGACAACGTTGGACGCCGAGGCATCTGCTGAGGCATTCTCTGAGGCATCTGTTTCTGCATACGCTCCAAAATCGGTACTGTCTAGCGGCTTTACGACGGCTGGAAACGAGAATCGGGCGACTCGTGCCGTCGTAGAGGCCGAAATAGATGCAATAATCGACTCACTTGCAGGAGTTGGGGCATTCAGAAAGAGTGACTCAAGCTATGCGCGCCATTACCTGATTGATCTTTGCGAACGCGCTTCGCTTTCGAAAAGTGAGGCCCATTACTTGCGCAGTCTTTTCTTAAAGAGTGTGGCTTTGGGCAGAAAGGCTTCCAGCAGAAAGGCTTCTATACGAAAAGACGAGCTCACCTCTTGCCCAAACAAACAGGGTCCCGATTCTTCTAATTGCGGTTCATCGAAATAAGTGCATTGAGCCAGAACATTTTATCCTGCGAGCGGTCGAAAAATGTCATGAAAGTCGGAGATGAAGGAAATGTCGCTCGCACGGATAAGCCCGCTTTGGACATTGACGCAGGCTCTCGTGATGACGGACCTGAGTTCGCGAACGTTCCCTGGCCAGGAAAATGCAACAAGTTTCTCCATGGCCTGAGACGAGAGCTCGCAAGCTCCATTGCCAGCCAATCTGCAGAAATGTTCAGCCAAGAGCGGTATGTCTTCTTTTCTGTCCCGCAAGGGCGGAATGAATATGATGAGGTCTGATATCCTAAAAAGGAGATCGGGCCTAAACTGGCCCTTCTGAGCCATGTCGACAGGATTCTTGCACGACGCACTCACGAGTCTAAAATCGGACTTTTGAGGCCTTTCGGATCCCAACGGGTAGTATTCGCCTGTCTCGACAACCCGCAACAGTTTTGGTTGAGCGCTTTGCGCCATGCTCCCAATCTCATCAAGAAAAAGCGTGCCGCCTGAGGCTCTACCAATGGCTCCCTTACGCGTTACAGCATCCGTATAAGCGCCTTTTTCTGCACCGAACAGTTCGCTTTCTATCAGTGTTTCGGGCATTGCGGCACAATTAAGTGCAACAAGTTCTTTGTTCTTTCTTAAAGAGAGACCGTGAAGCGCGTTGGCGACCAGCTCTTTCCCGGTCCCTGTTTCTCCAAGAATGAGTACAGGATTGGGCGAATCTGCATATCTGCGCACCTTCATGCCGACCTCGCGAATAGCAGGGCTGTTGCCCAAAAGGACCGAAGATAGTTCAGCGTCCGCTCGACTGGCACTCGTCGGAGCCAACGAATCGGGCAAGACACTGATCTCATTCACGAGGCGGTCGAGTTCCTGCGGCACTACAACGTAACGGACTTTCGTTGGACCGAAGCTAGGCCTGTTAGTACTGTCGGTAAGCATAAATACCGGTGGCAGAGCCGGGTTTTTGCAAAGATCGATCTGACTGACGAGATTAGCTTGGGTCTGTGCAGAAGACCCCAGAACAACGGCGGTTGGCCGATTCGTCTGAGCAGCGGCCCTCAGTTCTAGAAGACTAGGCACACAACGCACCACTGCAGTCCCAGCAAAAGACTGCACCACTTTACGAATCCTGAAGTGATCACTGTCCCAGTAAAGTACTGTTTTCATCAGGGCCATTATGCAAATGAAATTCAACCACAAGAAAGAGCGACATTTACAATTGCGTGTAGACATTCGTCGTAGACAAATGTCTACACGTTTTGATCAACGTTTTGATCAATTTGAACCAGCCAACACTTCAAGTATTGAATCGTCAAAAACGAAGATCCCTGATCGTGTAAAGTTCATGTGGCGGGGAATCCACAATTCGCCCCCCTCTACCAGGGAACCAACGATAATGAGATCGGGAGCAGTTTTCTGCAGGGCGGTCATGAGGGGAGCCTCTTGCTGTTGCAGATAGTTGCCAATTGATCGGCCAACCAGCCTCAATCTGGGAAAGGTGGATCGCAGATTCAATTCCGTTTTTTGAAGCGTAGCTACTGCTCCACCAAGCAAGAACACGCTGCCATTGCGTTGTTCAAGAATGGACATGAGAATATTGAGCATGTGAAGCGGGTTGTAACAGACAATCTCGCTGTCCGCCGGGGATTCTTCTTCATCCTCTAGGAAGAGCGACAAGTAGGCTTCTTGAGTTGACGGAATAGAAACTTCGCGCAATTCAAAGGCATCACGGCTGCCCATTTCTGTCGCTTTTTTTGCCACGGACGGCGTTTTTGGCAGAACCAAGTCGGCACTCACTATCATCGAAGCGTACTCGCCTGCCCGCGCCGCCCTGGCCAGGCTTTTTTCGTCGACAAAGCAGATTTGGTGATTCTTGCCATCAGTCCATGCAGGAACTAGTAAACCAAGCTGCCGTTCTGTGGGGAAATCGAGGCGTACCTTACTCGAAGTACCATTCTGTATCGTTTTTGTTCTTATTTGGACAGTTGCCATGATGTGCGTTCCGTAAGTATCGTTTTGACAGCTGCAGTGGCATAGAGCGCCGCAGTTTCCGTTCTCAAAATCGGTCCCTGAAAATGAATAGGGATACACCCTTTAGAAACAAAAAAGGCGATTTCTTCTGCGGAGAACCCACCCTCAGGACCGACAAAAATCACGACCCTGGAACCGGCGGACGCGCACGCCTCATGCACGGAAAGGCTTTTTACCAAACCTTCGTGACAAAGTAGATACGTCGAATTGCTGGCCTTGTAGCCGGCAGCATCGAGGGCATCAAAAAGGGAATCCAGATCGCAGGTTGCATGAACTCGGGTAAAAGTCTGAGAACCAGATTGCTGCAATGCCGCCTTTACGATTCGTTCCCGCCTCGCCTGCTTTGCTGCCCGATCTTGTTGGCTTTGCTCGCGCAGCACCGAATATCGTGAATTTAGCGGGAAAATGTCGCAAATCCCCGTCTCCGTCGCCTGGCGCACAATCAGATCCATCCGAGGGCCCTTTGGCAAAGCCTGAACGAGCGCAATGCAAAGCGACGCAGCTTCCCTTGGCGGCGGCTCGTTCCCCTGCACAACTTCAGCATTGGATGTTGCCGTGGGAGTTGTGGGGCTGGCCAAAGGCCGCAGCACAGGTGTCATCTCAAGATCGACACGCGTTGCCTTCGTCGTACTTTCTCTTATGGTACAACGATATCGCTGGCCTTTTTCGTCTATGGCGTCGAACACATCGCCCGGTTTTAGACGCAACACCTTTGCAAGGTATTTGGAGTCTGGCCCCTCAATCGTCCACGAACGGTCGGCGCTTCTATCGCCTGGAAGAACTAGTTGCCTCATGCTGATGCGTTCCCGTTTGTCCTCATTGCCCTCGAACCCCTTCTCAACCCTGACCACCCTCTAATGAGCAGCCATGGTCTGTTCGAGCGTCTTACTGTTCTCCAGCCGAGTCTTAAAGTCCGGACTCGTTATGACCGAAATGGCTTCGTTCAACTGCATGTCGTATTCGAGGTCGTAGACTCGCTCGGGTTTGGTACGATCGATCTCGTCGCGAATCAGTTTTTCAAGGTAAAGTTCCGGCAAGTCGTAGCCTTTCTGAATCAGGGTCTGGGCATAAGCCTTGCGCTCCTCGCGTGTGGCATCCGGATGATCCTTGACGAAAGCATCAACCAGCCCGCTGTCGTACAGTTTTTCCAGCGTGTCGAGCTGTTTGTCCGAAAGCTCGATGTCGGGCGAAACGATGTCCGGCTCTATACCGGTCTTGTCGATATTGACGCCAGAGGGCGTGTAATACCGCGCCATTGTGAGTTTGAAGCCCGTTTTGTCGAGCGGAAACACTTGCTGCACTGAGCCTTTGCCATAAGTCCGTTCACCGATAAGTAAGGCGCGGTGCGTATCCTTCATTGCTCCGGCGAATATTTCCGAAGCCGAGGCGGAACCCTGGTTAACAAGCACCACCATCGGGATATCTTTGGAGATAACCACACTCGGTTTGGCCTTGTACTCGTAGTTCTCAGTTTCCACACGCCCCTTGGTCGAGACAATCACGCCCGAATCGAGGAAAAGATCGCATACTTCCACCACGGAATCCAGAAGCCCTCCCGGATTGGACCGCACATCCACAATGAGCTGCGTAATGCCGGCAGTTTTCATCTGCTCAAGGGCGGCACGCACCTTGTCGGGAGTCTGTGGTATCCACTCGATGATGCGGACATAGCCAATCTTGGCCCCAGCCTGCTCTATAATCCCAGTCTTTATGGCAGGAATCTGAATGGTGGCACGGGTAAACTCGACATCGAACTCATAATTGTTGCCACGCCTGAAGCGCAGCTTGACCTTGGTACCCGGCTCCCCCTGAATCTTGGCCGAAGCCTGATCCACAGTCATGGTCGCCGTCGATTCGCCATCCACGCTCAGAATGAGATCACCTGGCAGAATGCCAGCCTTCCACGCAGGGGTGTCTTCGATTGGGGAGACAACCTCAATGTATTTTTCTTCCCCTTCCTTGGGGGTTCCAACCTGTTTCGAAATGTAAAGCCCGACTCCAGCATAAGAACCGTCTGTCTCACGCAACATGTCGGACATCATTGCCTCGTCCAGGAAAATTGAATGTGGATCGCCCAAGGCGTCGAACATGCCCTTCATCGCGCCTTCGTACAGCTTATAAGGATCCACTTCGTCAACATAGTTCTGAATAATAAACTGGTAAATCGATTGCAACAGTTGAGAATAACGTTGCGTATCGTTGTCGCTGGTTTTCTTTGCCTGTGCCATGGCAACAGGCGCCGAAAGGCTAAAAAGACTAGCAAACAGGACGACAAGAGCGACAATTCCCCACGCCAAAAAAGGAGATTTGACCTCGCGCTTAAAGATTTTCATTAGGGTGCTACCTTTGAATCATTATTATGTCGAATTATAACGAAACGAAAGGCCTGAGGGAATTGCCTGTCAAGGCATACTGCCTATCGACCCTTGACCGCTGCGGGCACGGCTCACTAGACTGATGCATCATGAAAAGAAAAGCAAGGTACCTGGTTGCCAGCATTTTGTCGCTTGCAAAGCCATTCTTGGCCGGAATAGTCGTTGCTGGCCTCAGTATTGCCGATCCCGGTTCGGTTGGCGCATTCTTTCTAAGGTACCTCATTCTTGCTCAACTCTTGCCGTCCGTATGTCTGTTCTTTCTCTATTTTGATGAAGGCACGTATAGAGTCTTTAGGCCCCTTGTTTTGTTGTTCTCGGGTGTTTCGATTGTTCTGATTCTGTCTTGCGTGGCGCCGATAGCACAGAATCCACAAAAGTATCTTTTGACTACACAGAATTTTAGCAGTCTTATACGTGTTTCGGCGTGTATTGTCCTACTGTGTGCTGCGGACCTTGTCGATTTTATAACAGTGCTCGTATCGAGGGAAAAACCGTCAGAAAATTCATCGCCAGACAAGCTTTCCGAAAGGAGCGACCATGCTAGCAATGCTTAATTCGCCATCCTGGCTCAAGCCGGAAATAATACCGGGTCTGCCTTTTCGCTGGTACGGCCTCATGTATGTCGTAGCCTTTTTGATCACCTGGGTGCTGTTTCGGTATGAATCGAAGCGCGAAAAAAAGCCGTGGACAGAAGAAACGGCTGCCAATTTTTTCCTTTGGAGTATCATTGGTATTCTAATCGGCGGCCGTTTGGGTGGTACCCTAATCTATGAACCTACAAACTACTACTGGACTCATCCATGGATGATTCTCTGGCCTTTTGACGAGTCCGGGGCCTTTGTGGGCTACCAGGGTATGTCGTTTCATGGTGGCCTCGTAGGCCTTATTGCTGCAACACTGATTTGGTGCAAGGTAAAAAAGGAATCGTGGCTCGAATGGGCGGACCTCATAGCGGTAGCTGCGCCGCTTGGGTATACCTTTGGACGACTGGGGAACTTTATAAACGGCGAACTTTGGGGCAAGGTCACGACAGCGCCATGGGGGATGGTTTTCCCCGGAGCTCCGGCTTTTTCGGCAGATCAGCCCTGGGTTCGGGATATCGCCGCCAAGGTTGGCATACCCATTACCTCGGCTACTCAGATGGTCAACTTGCCCAGGCACCCCTCACAACTGTACGAAGCTTTGTTCGAAGGATTGGTGTTGTGGCTTTTTCTGTGGTTTGTTTTGCGCAAACGTAAGACATTTCCCGGTTGCAATTTGGCAGCGTACATCATTGGATACGGCGTCGTGCGCTTTTTTATCGAGTATTTCCGCGAGCCCGATGCAAGTTTGGGCTACATAATTAAATGGGGCGATCCTAATGCGCCGACTTATCTCTTTACGACGCCTTTCAACTTTTCCATGGGGCAAATTCTCTGTTTTCTGATGATTGTGGCCGGCTGCATTCTCATGTATGTGTTCTATAGGCACAGTAAGACACATCCTGCCCAAGTGGCTTTAGCCGGAGGGGGAGTAAGGGTGAATCCAGAGGCGGCGAACGCGGCTTCCACACGAAAAGTTCAGAACAGCACGGCACGCAAGCGCCGGAAACAAATAAAATGAACTAAAGCCTGTCTGCATAAAGTACCATATTGATCCTCAAAAGGTGGTAAATCCGTGGTTATAACACTTGTTCAGATGAACTCGGTGATTGGCGATTTTATGGGAAATGCAAGGCATCTTGTCGATCTGGCAAGGAGAACTTGCGCTGGCATACAGAATGCCGTTGATGGTTTGGACAACTCGATAGGACTCGGTTCTAATTCTAGTTCTAATCCTAAGGCCGATCCTGCAAAAAGCTTCCCCGACTTGCTTGTGTTTCCGGAGCTTTGCCTCTGTGGGTATCCGCCCATGGATCTTTTGGATCAGAATGCCTTTGTGGCGGGGAATTTAGCTGCATTGCGATATCTGCAAAAGGAATTGCCGCAGGATTTGCCTGTTGCTGTAGGTTACGTGGACAGGAACCGCTCGGGTTCGGGCCGCGCGCTCGTCAACGCCATGACCGTCATTTCTGGGGGCAAAGTAGTGTTTACCCAGCACAAAACCTTGCTTCCAACCTATGACGTCTTTGACGAAGCTCGATATTTTGAGCCCGCCACAACCCGAAAAGTCTTTACTCCCGCCCAAGGCCGCGTCGGTTTTGCTATCTGCGAGGACTTTTGGTGGGAAGCCCCCCCATCGCCGTCGTTCAAGTACCCGCTAGACCCAGTCAAAGACCTGTTGGATGCAGGCGTCGATGTGATTATCGTGCCCTCGGCTTCTCCCTTCGTAACGGGGAAGCTTCAAACTCGCCTTGCCCTGGCTCGGAATACGGCACGTCAGGGTCAGATCCCGGTCATCTACTGCAACGCTGTAGGCGCCAACGACTCACTCGTTTTTGACGGGCGTTCGTTTGTGGTAGACAAAAGTGGCAATCCCGTGGCCGTCTGCGGATGGGCAGAAGCTGCGCTTTGCTTCGACACACAGACAGGTGACTCGCAAATCGTTGCATTGACCGACATAGAAGCGACAGACAACCGCGATGGCGCCAGAGTGATAAGCAAAGAGAGCAAAGAAGAAGAAATTCACCAGGCGCTTATCGTTGGAATTCGTGACTATATGAAGAAATCCGGATTCACCAAGGCATGCCTTGGGCTCTCCGGAGGAATCGATTCGGCGGTAGTGGCAGTGCTCGGGGCCGAAGCGCTCGGTCCAGAGAACATAACCTGTATCGCCATGCCAAGCCGCTTTTCCAGCGACGCTTCGCTTGACGATGCCGTCGACATCTGCCGAAGAAACAAGATTATGCTTGAAAGACTGCCCATTGAAGCGCCCTTTACGAGCTTCTTGAGTCTTCTGGAAAAGCCCTTTGCCGGTAAGCCCTACGATTCCACAGAAGAAAACCTGCAAGCACGGATTCGCGGGACCATCCTTATGGCGTGGTCCAACAAGTTCAACTCACTCCTCTTAACGACAGGCAACAAAAGCGAGCTGGCCGCTGGTTACTGCACGCTCTACGGCGACATGTGCGGCGCCCTTGCACCCATCGGCGATCTTTTTAAGACAGAAGTCTATGCTCTGGCGCGGCATATAAACAGGGTTGCAGAAGCACAAGGACGACTCGCGCCCATACCGGAATCGGTACTGACTAAGGCTCCCAGCGCAGAATTGCGGTTTAATCAGACCGACCAGGACACTTTGCCAGAGTACGAGCTCCTGGACGCCATCTTGCGCGAATATATCGAAGAGAACCTCTGTCTGGAAGAAATCGTCGAGCGGGGCTTCGACCGGGCTATCGTCGCGCGAGTACTCGAGATGACGGCAAGGGCCGAGTACAAGCGCAGGCAAGCGGCACCTGCCATTAAGGTGTCCAAACGGGCCTTTGGAATTGGCAGAAGGCTGCCCCTAGCGCGCTCGATTCACGAAACGACCATTCTATGAACTTGGTTGGTTGAAGTTTTTGTGAACCCCAAGGACTAATGACATAAGCCCAGCAGGTCCTGGGGGCGGTTAGAGATAAGGCCCATCGCCCCGCTTGCAAGAACGCGCTTGGCTTCCTCGACGCTGTCCACGGTCCATGGCAAGAATGGCCGCGCTTTTGTGCGCGCCACTGACCTTGCGTTTGCCGCAGTTCCGGCGCTTCCGGAGGCCCTCGCGATGTTGAAAGAATAGGCGGCCCCAGGCTTACTTCTGACAAGCCGAGTATCTGGCTTGAGTATATCCACAGGTGCAAGAAACCGCCCCTCTCCATGCCGCAAGAACCAGTACAAGTCCTTGCTGTTGGTATAAATAAGTGCAGATGGCAGTGCAGGCATGATATGTTTCATCCACTTGAGCGCGAACGGATTAAACGAAGAGACTATGCACCGTTTTTCCATATGGTACTTTCTGATTGTCGCGGCGAGGAGCGGCTCGAGACCTTTGGATTCCGTGCTGCGGCTCTTTATTTCCACATCGAAATAAGCGCGCTGACCAAACTCCTCAAAAACCTCGTCCAAAAACGGCATGCGCTCCCCTGAAAACTCGCTTCCTTTCCACGACCCGATATCGAGAGTCTTCAGCGTCTCGGAATCAGTTTCTTCCAGCCTCAAGAATGCCGGCCCGCCTTGCCGCACGTCAAAGCCGCTCTGCCCGCCAGAATGAGCATTGCCAGATCCACCATGAGCGCCAGGTCCTCCAATCCGCTCTGTTGTGTCGTCGTGAAAGACGATGAGTCTTCCGTCTTTTGTAAGATGCACGTCCAGTTCGATGCCAGGAACCCCCGCGTCACAGGCAGCGCGGAAAGAGGCCATGGTGTTTTCAGGGTAAAGCGATGGCATTCCACGATGTCCAAAAAGAAGTGGACGGGCAAAATCACCCAGAATCTCTTCATTGGGGATTCTGGCACTTTTTCGGGAAGGCCTGCCGGCTCGATCTTCTTGCGGACCATTTTCGTTGTGATCGTCGGTACGCTCGTACCGAGTGTTCTCATCGTCCCCTAGGTGCGGAAGTTGAGGCAGACCGAAAGTAAGGTGCGTTTTCATCATGGGCTCATTCTCTTTTTGAGCTCCGCAAGTGCGGCGTCAAGGTCCGCAGCTTGCTCAAGCCCTTTAAGCTCCTTCTCCGACTTGGCTTTTTCCGGTTCCAGAGCCTCGCCGGTCAACATGGCAAGCTGAGCTTGCAACGCATCGGGGTCGATAGAACGACGCTTGGCCTTTAGCTCTGGCAGTTTTTCCTTTATGCGTTCCATGTCAGTTTCCAACTGAGCCTTGGACGCAGCAATTTCGTTACGTTTTTCTACGAGACTTTGATATTGAACCTGGGCTTGGGTCGACAAGTCTGCCAGACCCTTGTCTTGGGCGAGTTTGACACGCGAACTCCAAAGCGCAATTTGCTCATCTAAAGCCTGCAGGTCCTTTTCGTGCCGTTTTATATCCGTGGCGTAGGCAACGACCAACGCTTGTGCTCCGTCGTAATCCAGTTTCGACAATTCTTCCAGCGTCATGACGAGGCCCCCTGCTCGCTGGCGGTTAAAGTGGCTTGGCCGATTTTGGCCTCTTTGCCGATTTTGGCCTCCTTGCGAGCGATTTTTTGCGCAAAACGCTGCAAATCGATGATGACGCGTACATGTGTCCCCTGCCCGACCTTCTCCACTTCGTCCCAGGCTTCCACGGCAAAGGTGAGCCTTCTCTCCTCAACCTTGATAAGCTCCGAGCGAATTGTCACCTTCATACCTGGAGGAGTCGGCGCAAGGTGCTCGACATGGATAAGCGCTCCGACGGTGGATTGCCCTTCGGCAAGATAGGGCTCCACGACTAGGCGCGACACCTCTTCCATGTGCAAAACCATGGTCGGCGTGGAGTAGACAGGCACGCCGCCTGAGCCCATGTGCGTTGCTATGTGTTCAGGACCGACCACCAGGGTCTTTTCCATTTTCAATCCCGGCTTGATATCCATCTCAACCTCCATTTTCTTCCTTTTGCAATATTATAGTCTACTAGTTTATCTGAATGAGGGCTATTAGGTCTAAACGAACTACCGGCGTTTTCACCATGTATAGGCAGACATCGTATTATTCTCGTACTCCCGCTCTTTTGGGTCATGGTTTGTCTATCCATTTATCTATTTAACAGAAAGTTAATTTATTCGCTTGCAAAACTGTAAAATATGACCTAGAATTAAGTTACATTACAAAAAAGAGTAAGGTTAATTGTTTAGTAGATAATAGAGATCTTTTAAAGTATTTACTACCAACGGCTTCATTAACTGATTCAGCATAATATTTATTCATGTCTGAGGAGGTATCTATGAGACGTAGATGGGTTTGTATTGGACTAGCATTGTTGCTAGTGCTGACCGGATGCAATATTAAACCGAAAGCACCAACAATCACGCTTACAACTCCAACGGAAGGACAGAAAATCGTGGTGGCAGAATCGGCGAAGGTTGTAACACTTGCGTGGAGTGCAGCCGATCCTAACAACAAACCACTTTCCTTCGATGTTTTTGTCGGAGAGTCAGTAGCCGGGATGACAAAACGGACCACAACAACAGCCACAACCTATCAGGTTACTGGCCTTACACCGGGCAAAACCTACTACTGGAAAGTGACCGCTTCTAACGGCAAAGAATCGACAGCCTCTGAAGTGTCTTCCTTTGTGTTAGGAGGGCAACTGTCAACTGTTAAGGTTATTGAGTTCAATACCGGTGCAATGGTTGCAGGAGTGACAGTCAAGATAGAACAGGGAAACAATGTGCTCCTTACAGGTACAACCGATGCGATGGGACATTTCAAATCTTACCTCTTCGATGAAGTTTACACGGTCAGAGTTACAGGAACAGACCGCGCGACTAGTCTTGTCACAAACTATAGGCCAGTGCGCATACCTGTGATAGAAATGGCGAGCAATGTTGCACAGACGGACTATGATCAGATACCAACCTTAACCGTAACGCTCCAGGATTCGCTAGATCACGAAATTGCCTCCGGCGATGTAATTGTTGAGAAATCCATAAAGGTTACTATAAATAGCGACGAGCTTATGGACGTCCTGTATCTTGGCTTGGGCTTTGTTCCTGCAGCGACCGTCAGAACAGCCGCTGCGTTTAACGTTCATGAAGCAGTATTTACAGTCTCTCTGGACGGCCAAGATGGAAAAACAATCCCCCTGCACATTGTTGCTTATACTCCAAACCGTACCCGACTGGATCAGATCGTGTATCTGCCTATTGACTATACTGCGGGCACCGTAACACCAATAAAGGCACCCGAAAGTCCATGGGTTTATGGATGGACTTCGGATGCTGATGTTGAATACTACAGTATCACGGAAAAACTTTCAAAAGCTTTGTCCGGCAGAATCTCATCAAACAAAATGAAGGAGTTGAAAGCCAACCTCGCAAAAGCCCCCACTCCAGAGCATATCGCCACGGGTATCAATATGCTCGCCTATATTAGTTGGGATTCGCCTTCAGGTGTAACCGGTTTGGCAGGCTACAATGTGTATAGGAAGATAGAAGGTGGCGATTACGAAAAGATATGTTATACCACACTCAACTACTGTTACGATAAAGGCTTTGATCTGAATCCTGGTTCCACGTATTATTACAAGATCACAGCAGTATACTCCGACGGACAGGAATCTCCCGGCGCGGAAACTGAAGAGGTTGTGCCGCTCGACATCTGGAAGGTTAAGATGATATCGCCGGCAGATAATGCGACTGGCGTTTCTCGGACCCCCACATTCACATGGAAACCAGTGGTCTCGGCCACCAATAGTGGTACTCCACATATCGGCGGCCCAAGTCTTGATGATTCTGAGATTCTGTATGTCTTCTATGGTCCCTGGATTTATGACCAAGCCGTCAGTGACCAGCACATCTTTAACCACTACTATTTCGAGACCCAAGGCCCTGTCCAGCAGAGTGTGGCCTTCCTGGGAGGACCTGGTTCGTGGATTAGGATTTACCCCGATGGCAGTTACGATTATCAGACCGAGTCTCTTGAGAAAATGAAAACCTACGAATGGGGACTGGATCTAGCATCTGCCGTTGCTTGGACTGGAGCAACAGGTTCAAACATGTGGTTCTCAACCACGATTGACCTAGGTTACGGACTCGACTACTGGGACAATCCTGCTGATGCATACAACCGATTCACGACAGGTAATTAAAGGAGAAAACCATGAAATTCATTCTATCCCTATTACTTGTGGCCGCAGTGATGTTGACCGGCTGTACGCTGGGCAAGACTTCATTGGAAACGGACGCAAGAGATATCGTTCTGCCCATAGACAATACCGCCGAGGTAATGGATGGGATTGTTATTGTCGGTTACAGGGAAAACCGAGAGGATGCTGTTTCCCTCATGAAGCTGGTCGACCCGAATGCCAAAGTGCGTGCCGACATCCCCTCTGTGAAAGCAATCAGCTTTAAGACCGGCACGGATCTCATCTCTGTAAAGAAAGCACTCAAGAGACAGTTTGATACCGACCAGACCTTGAAGGATAAGATCAAATACATCGAACCGAGCTACAAACGGTATCAGATTGAACCGGTAAAACCCAACACCGCAATGGCCAAGAATGGTGTTGTCGAGGACGACTATTACGAAAAATACCAATGGGGTATGAGAAAAATCAATGCCGAAGCTGCATGGAATGCAGGTTATACAGGTACCGGTGTTACTGTAGCAGTTGTGGACACAGGCATCGATGGAACGCACTATGACTTGTTGGATCAGACGGTTGAAGGGTATCGCCCCTACTACGGTGAAGTTATTAATCCAGGAGAAGATTCTTCCTATGGAGGAGCCCACGGAACACATGTCGCTGGGATTATTGCTGCAAGAGACAACAACCGGGGTGTAAAGGGAGTTGCCCCTGGCGCCAAACTTATGCCAATTGTTATTTTTGATGAGTATGGTTATGTTGGAGACGATTACGTGTCGGAAGGGCTTGTGTGGGCAGCGGAGCATGGGGCTCTTGTATACAACAACTCATGGGGTGGAAAAGGTTACTCCTTCATCCTCGCCGATACATTGGCTTGGATTCGCTACGCCTATGGCGCCGTAATTGTAGCTTCTTCAGGCAACAGCCATACCGACGAGATCCACTATCCTTCCTGCTACCCTGGCGTCATTAACGTAGCAGCGAGCGATCCTCAGGACAAAGTCACTGACTTCTCTACAAGAGGTCAATGGGTAACGGTTGCGGCGCCGGGCGACTATTTCATTCTTTCTACCGTGCCCCAATGGGACACCAGCGAGTTCTTTAATGGAGTGGACCCCTTCGCGTTCTATGGTGGAACTTCCATGGCGACTCCTCACGTAACTGGAACCATAGCGCTCGTCCTGGAAAAGTTGGGGATTACCTCTTCTGTTGATGAACGTGCGGGCGCCTTGGCCAAATCGTCATACACAATGGATCAGATGTCGCCTGCAATTACTTACACATCCTATCAGATTCGCAAACTCATAGCTGGTACGGCGGATGATATAATGGCTACAGGATTCGACAAGGATGCTGGCTGGGGCAGGGTAAATGCAGGCAGAGCAGTCCAAGCCACCTTACCCGCTGATAAAGGCGCGGACTTGTTCATTTACACAAATAGCGAATACTCCTATGTTTCGCTCTATCCTAATGCCTCCAATGTACCAGTCTATTATGGAAAAGCGGATGATTATGGCGACATTCACATAATTGGTATTGAGCCTGGAGAATACACGCTCTATGCCGGTTCGGGTGATGCATGGTATACTGGTGGGACTGTTGATGCTGAGGTGGGAATGACTGTCGATGTCTCACTGAGCAATGGCGATAACCAAGTCGAGCTGAATTTCTAGTGATTTAGACCGCGGACACAATTCCAATCGCGGTATTGGCCACCGTTGTGATGCCTACTAGCATCCGTACGGTGGCCATTTTTTGTCGGATTACAAGACTCAGGAAATGAATTCTTCAACGTTTTATGTTGTTTAAATCAGTACCATAACAGCAGCCAATCTTGTGGTCACCCTGTTCACGACCTGTTGAATGCGCTGTGTTTACTCTATACACTGATCGCAAGAAGATAATCTCAGTGCACTATCAATTTGTACGTTCGCTCTGAAAGAAATCAATGTTGAGAGTTCTTCTAAGAACTCAACCCCTAAGGCAATGAGGAGTAATCTATGGAACGCAAACGCATCCTGACAGGCGACAGGCCGACCGGGAAACTTCATCTTGGACATTATGTTGGATCTCTAGCTAACCGGGTAAAGCTTCAGGATGAGTATGAGTGCTTCTTTATTATTGCGGACTTGCACACACTCACCACAAAGCCAGAAAAAGAAAACATAGAAAAGCTGCCGGAAAACGTCAGATCGGCGGTCCTGGATTACCTGGCCTGCGGCATCGACCCGGCAAAATCGGTCATCTACCTGCAGTCCGCCGTGCCGGAAGTCACCGAGCTGTGCATTTACTTTATGAATTTGATCACGGTGCCCCGGCTTTCCCGAGTGCCAAGCCTCAAAGAAATGGCCATGAGTGCACATATCGAAGAAATGCCCATGGGCTTACTCAATTATCCAGTCCTGCAGGCCGCCGACATCTTGCTCCCGCGTGCAAACGCCGTACCAGTAGGCAAAGACAATGCCCCTCACGTCGAGGTTACCCGAGAAATTGCGCGCCGGTTTAATTATTTGTACGGTGAAACGTTACCAATACCGGAGACGATCATCTCGGAGTATGGGTCGCTTGTGGGAACCGATGGCAACGCAAAAATGTCCAAGAGCCTCGGCAATGCAATTTTCCTTTCTGACGACGCCAAAACTGTTCAGAAAAAAGTTATGTCCATGTATACCGATCCGAACCGAATTTCGGCGGACATTCCAGGCAAGGTCGAGGGCAACCCTGTTTTCCAGTATCATGACGCGTTCAATCCAGACAAAGCCCAGGTCGAAGACCTAAAAGAGCGATACAGAGCGGGTAAAGTCGGCGATGTTGAAGTGAAAGAGAAGCTGATCGTGGCGCTCAACAATTTCCTGGACCCAATCCGCGAGCGCCGGGCTTTTTATGAATCAAAATCAGGCCTGGTGGACGAAGTAATCTATGATGGCACCATGAGGATGCGACAGGAAGCGAAGTTTACATTGACTGCGGTGAGAAAAGCCATGGGCATGGCCGCGGTCTGGAACAGAATTTCACGCAAAGCCGAAGAAACCAGAAAAAACAAAGAACAAAGGGCATAAAGTACCGCACAACGCCCTATTATGCGCCACTATATCAGGTCCTACGGTAGTGACAGCTTACAGCATAGCTGCGAGGTTAGGTTACGTGAGCTCGTGCTACGCCGTTTTGTTCCAGGTTCGGACTCCAAACGCGCGAACGATTCCGCCCGGCCTGTTTTGCGTCGTAAAGAGCCAGGTCCGTTTTGCGGATGAATTCGTGCAGAGAGTCTTGCGTACCAGGTACACCGGAAAAAACGCCGACGCTCACCGTCGGACATGTAGACGTAGCGTCGACGTGAATTTCCGGTATGCTTTGACGGAGCCGCTCCGCTACGACAAAAGCTTCCCGCGTACTCGTGTTGGGCAAAAGAGCCACAAACTCCTCACCACCAAAGCGGACAAGATAGTCATCGGTGCGCAAAGAGGTTGTAATACCCTTTACAATCGCTATCAGGACTTGATCCCCAAAACTGTGACCACGAGTATCGTTCACGTCCTTAAAATGGTCGATGTCGATCATCAGAACACCAATGGGCTCATCTTGGTCACGCGCCCTCTCAAAAAGCTCCTCGCCCTTGGTTTCCAGGCCGTACCGATTGGCAGCGCCTGTCAATTTATCGGTTCTGGCTTCTTCTCTGACGCGTGTATGCTGTCTGGCGTGCTCCACGGCGACCGAAATATGGTCCGCAAGGGTGGAAGCAATCCGCACGTGTTCCTCGGTGTAGAAACCTGGCTTTGAACTGTCGAGCGCCAGAAGCCCCACGGCTCTGCCCTCGTAAACAAGGGGAATACCAAGCCATGAACGTATGGTTGGTGCGTTTTCTGCCTGTTGGAAGCCAGCAAACTCATCTTGAACATTGTTACAGATGATCGGCCGACGCGAAAAAATGGCACGCGCTGCCGGATTGTCCACGCCCTTTATAGGGAAACTTAAATGTTCAACAGACCCCAATGGATAGCCATAAGTGCCGATTATGCGAAGAATACCGTCGTCCAGCCGCTGGACCGATGCACTGTCAAACGGAATAAGCCGGTGCAAATAGCTAATGACCTTGGACAAGGTTTCGCTAAAGTCGAGGCTCTGATTTATACTGATAAGAAGCTCTTTGAGCGATTCGATCTCCACCAGGCGCTCTCGAATCTCGTCTCGAGCGGCTATGAGCTCGGTGATATCCGTATCATGGATGGAGATGACCTCAGGCTGTTTTTGTTCGTCGCGTTCTATAACTTGGATTGTGAGCTCCAGCCACGCAACAGTTCCGTTTGGAGTAATAACGCGGAACTCGCCTTGCGCCTTGTCGGTTTCCCCAGACTTGAGCCTGTCCAAGAATGAGGAAAAAATGCTCCGGTCCCCGGGACTGATCAGATTGATCAGACCAGCGCAGAAATCGTCAAAACCATCGGCACCAAAGGACTTCAACGTATCGCTCAAAAAGATCTGATTGGTTTTGATGTTTACAAGCGTGAAGCCATTTTCAGCCATGAATCTGGCTGAAACCTGATTGTTGAGCAGGACTTGAGGTACTACTTCTGGCTTTTCAGTCATGGCTGTAGTATAAACATAACATGTCGAGCCGGCAAGCAAAAACCTTTCAGCAGAGCAAAAAGATCACTTCAGATAGCATGGAAGCGGCCTCATGCTCAGAGATATCGAAGCAGCCAAAAGACGACATGCGGCGAGAGCAAAGCTATGAATTGGTGGCTCTGACCGAAACTCTGCACGAATATTCTGCCCGGATCAGAATCATACTGGGAGAACACCAAACAGCAGAAACCTCTGCATCGAAGGCTGCACCTCGACGACCGAACCGGACGCAAGAAAAACCGAAGAAGTCGAACCGTGCGCCTTTGCCGCGAGGTGTCGAGAGCAAAACGGCACGAGGAGCCTCCCTTCAGCGCATAGGAGAGGAAGTACGTGCTTTACAACGCGGACTTACAGGAGAACGGCTTCTTGCCGGTTCAAGTTATTTTTCCAGCTATGAGTTTTTGGAAGCGTATCTCTCGTATTATTGGCCCGTCTCTTTTGTAGAGACTTATCTTGCCCTAATGGAACTCGAAGCACGAAGCATCAAGATTCCGGGTACACATGTGTTGGACTTGGGCGCTGGGCCTGGGCCGGCTACCTTTGCTTGTCTTGAGTTTTTTCGCAATTTTGTGCGCGACGACAAGAAAGAACAGCCTTTGGTGACGCTTGTGGACAAAAATGCGACTGCATTGGAAGTTTCCAAGCGAATCGCAGCGCTTTCAGACGATGATTCGCGCAAACAGGGCCTTGCGCCAAATCTGCGGTGTATTCTTTGCGATTTACAAAGCTTTGCTGGAAAAAACATGACAAAGTCTGGGCTCCAAGAGTCCGCCCCATCTAAGGAGTTTGAAGACGTAGGTTCTCAAGAAGATGGAGCTTTTCAAAACAGCGCTTCCTACAGCCTCATTCTTATGTGCCACTGCCTTAATGAATTATGGAAGGATGAACCCGAGGCGGAAGCCGTCGAAAAACGCTTTATGCTTGTGTTGGAGGCCTGCAGGCACCTGGAAGATGGAGGATTGCTGCTTATCGTGGAGCCCGCCGCGGCGATTGCCTCGCGGCCGGCCCTGATGCTGCGCGACAGGCTGCTCGCGTATACAGCTACGGCCGGTGGGGCCGACGCCAGCAGTGCGGCCGACGGGGGTTTTGTACTGCGCTGCGCAGCGCCGTGCCCGGGGTCGTTTCCTTGCCCCGCAATCGCCGCAATCCCCACAACCGCAATCGCCGCGGCGGGCGCTCAAAGCGCCAAACAAGCACTGCAAAGTCAACAAGGTGCAGCCGACGCACAGCCTCAGCGTTCCTGCCATTCCCGTTGGCCTTGGAACCTTCGCAGAGAGCTCGCCGAAATAGCCTCGGAAGCGGGTCTGGATCGCGATTCCGCCAAGGCAACCTGGTTTGCCCTTCAGAAATGCGCGCTGCCCAATTCGGATTTGCAGCCCACCACAAACCAAAGGAACGGCGCGGCGCTCAACAGAGCTCAGCTGTATGGTCGAGTCATCTCCGAGCCCCTTCTCAACAAGGCGGGACGGATTCGGTACCTCTTTTGCACAGCGAGTGGACTCGCAACAGTTTCAGCACGTGCAGACGACGAGTATCCGAAAAAGATCGGCTTTTTCACTCTGGAAAGAGGCGACCTCGTAAAACTCTCTGACCTCGAAATCCGTCCCGGCGAACGCAACTTTGGAATACAAAAAAGCAGCCAGCTTTCCGTCGTATTCAAGATTCCACGGATAAACTAGCTGCTCTCCCTTCCCCCGTTGCGGGTTTGCAGGTTACTTTTGCTGCTTGCGTCTTTATGTGGCGCCTCTATGCTACGCTTCTATGTTACGCTTCCATGCTCCTGTCGCCGCCCATTCTTTGCCCATTCTTTGCATGCTATTTGATTGTTCTTTGATCACTATTTAAGGAACAGCGGCCGCTCAGTGTAGTGCGTATGCAGCAACTCGTGCGCCTTGTGGCTGCCCGGTTTTTCCAGGAACTCCTTGTACACCTGCTGGATGAAAGGATTCTGGTGCGAACAGCGGTACACAGCTGCCTCGTCGTGGTCGTAAATAGCACGAATTCGCATCTTGCGTACCTCGTCCGTCGCGCCGTAGGGTTGGCCACCACCGCCGATGCACCCGCCACGGCAGGCCATGACCTCGATAAAATGCCACGGTGTCTCGCGGCCTTCCGAGCGCGCCTTCTGCACTTCCTTGAGAACCTGTTCGATGTTGCTCATCTGGTGCGCTACAGCGACGCGAATCTCGGTTTGCCCCACGCGAACGCTCGCTTCCTTAATACCAGAGATACCACGAACGCCTGTAAAGTTAACGTCCTTAAGCTCATCGCCGGTAACAAAATGGTATGCGGTTCTGAGCGCAGCTTCCATAACGCCGCCTGTCGCACCGAAGATTGCGCCTGCACCGGTGTACGGACCAAGCGGACTGTCGGCTTCCGATTCCGGAAGATTCAGAAGATCGATACCAGCCTGCTTGATCATCCGTGCAAGCTCACGCGTTGTAATGGAAATGTCGACATCCTGGAAGCCCGAAGCATACATCGTATCATCGCGATGTGATTCATATTTCTTTGCAGTACAAGGCATTACCGATACAGAGAAAATGCTTGCCGGATCGATGCCAGCTTTTGCCGCCCAATAGGTCTTGATCATCGTGCCCATCATCTGCTGCGGGCTCTTCGCCGTGGAGAAGTTTGGAATCATATCCGGGAAGTACTTTTCCATATAGTCGACCCAAGACGGGCAGCACGAGGTAATGAGCGGCAGCGTCTTGAGTGACGTCGCGTCCGTCATGCCCATTTTCATCGCCTCGGTCAGCCGTTTCACGAATTCGGTGGCCTCTTCCATGATCGTAAGGTCAGCCGAGAAGTTCGTGTCGAACACGACATCGAAGCCGAGGCGCCTCAGGGCTGTGTAAATCTTCTTGGTAAGGTCCGTCCCAGGTGCGCAACCAAAGGACTCACCAAGCGCTACTCGCACAGCAGGGGCTATCTGCACCACACAGGTTTTTGCTTCCGGTCCGGTTTTTTGCAGGGCTTCCCACACGATCCCGGTTTGATCATTTTCGTAAATGGCACCGACGGGGCAGTGTGCGGAGCACTGACCGCAGCGGATGCAGGGGCTATCGCCCAGCTTGACGTCCGCGGCAGGCGCGATTCGGGTGGACTCGCCGCGCCCCAAGTACTCAATGGCCCACACGTTCTGCATTTGCTGGCAGACTGTCACGCAACGGCCGCACCGAACGCACTTTTCCGGGTTCAGGATGATCGCGCCATTCGTGTCGTCGATGGGGAGATTGCGCAGCCGCTTGGGGAAGGACTGCTGCCGGATGCCAAATTCCTGCGCCAGGGTCTGTAGTTCGCAATCCTGATTTCTGGGGCAGTTGAGACAGTCGTTGGGATGGGTAGACAGAATGAGTTCTATCACCGTCTTGCGCGTCTGCACCAAGTCGGTGTCGTTGGTGATGACGCTCATCCCTTCAGTGACGGGCGTCGTGCAGGAGCGGAGCATCTTGTTGCTGCCTTCCACTTTGACTACGCAAATCCCGCATGCAGCCCATGGCGCCAGGTCTGGGTTGTAGCAAAGAGTCGGTATTTTAACGTTGGCTTTCTTGGCAGCTTCCAGTACCGACGTACCTTCCGCAACCTGAACCGGTATTCCATTAATCTTGCAGTTGATCATGGTTTTGTCTCCCAATCCTTAACGCTTTATGACGGCGCCGAATTTGCATGCTTTGAAACACTCGCCGCACTTGATGCAGCGCGCCTTGTCTATTACATGAGGCTGCTTTTTCTCTCCGGCAATGCAGGGTACCGGGCACTTGCGGGCGCACAGGCCGCAGCCAATGCACTTTTCCGGGTTGATTTCGTACACCACAAGGTCCTTACATTTGCCGGCGCGGCATTTGTGGTTTCTGATGTGCTCAAGATACTCTTCCCTAAAGTGCTTGATGGTCGCCATTGTCGGGTTAGCCGCGGAGCCGCCGAGCGCGCACAGTGAAGCCTTGGTCATGGCTTTGCCAATTCGCTCAAGGTCGTCCAGGTCCGATTCGACGCCGTTGCCTTTTGAAATCTTGTCCAAGATCGAATACATCTGGCTTGTGCCGATTCGGCACGGCGCGCATTTGCCGCACGATTCGTCCACACAGAATCCCATGTAGAATTTTGAAACGTCGACCATGCAGTCGTCCTCGTCCATGACGATCATACCACCAGAGCCCATCATGGAGCCAAGCGCCACAAGGCTTTCATAGGAAATCGGTGTGTCCAGGTCTTTTTCCACGATGATGCCGCCAGATGGCCCGCCAGTCTGAACGCCTTTAAACTTCTTGCCACCCTTTATGCCGCCACCGATATCGAAGATGATCTCGCGCAAGGTCGTTCCCATTGGCACTTCGATAAGGCCAGAATTGTTGATCTTGCCGGTAAGCGCAAACACTTTGGTGCCTTTCGACTTCTCTGTACCGATGGAAGAGAACCACTGGGCGCCACGTGTGAGCACGACAGGAACGTTGGCCAGGGTTTCTACATTATTGATGACAGTCGGCTTGTCCCACAGTCCTTTGAATGCAGGAAACGGAGGCTTTGGCGTGGGCATGCCACGATTGCCCTCGATGGACCTCAAGAGTGCGGTCTCTTCGCCGCACACAAAAGCTCCGGCGCCGAGTCTTAGTTCGACATCGAAATCGAAACCGGAACCCAAGATGTCCTTGCCCATGAGCCCCATTTCTCTGGCCTGGGCAATGGCGACATTCAATCGTTCAATGGCGAGCGGGTATTCGGCTCGAATATAGATGTAGCCCTGATGAGCTCCAACCGCCTTGCCGGCGATGATCATGGCTTCCAGAATTGAGTGCGGATCGCCTTCAATGGTTGAGCGGTCCATGTAAGCGCCAGGGTCGCCTTCGTCTGCATTGCACACGATGTACTTCACATCCCCTGGGGCACCTCGTGCAGATTCCCATTTGACGCCGGTCGGGAAGCCCGCACCGCCGCGGCCCCTCAGGCCGGAAGCCTTTACTTCAGCAATGATCTGTTCCGGAGTCATCTCGAAGAGCGCCTTTTCCAGCGCTTTGTAACCGTCACGCGCTATATATTCCTCGATATTCTCGGGATTTATGACGCCGCAGTTTCTTAAGACGACACGGAATTGTTTCTGATAAAAATCGATATCCTGCACCCTTACGGTGTTGGTCGCGTTTTGATCCTTCTTATAAAGAAGTCGCTTGACTTCACGCCCTTTTACCACCTGCTCCGCGATAATCTCTTTGGCATCCTGGGGGGTGACGCCAACATAGAAGGATTCGGAAGGCAGCACTTTAACGATAGGGCCGCGCTCGCAAAAACCGAAGCAACCAGTCTTTACAACCTGAACTTCATTTTTTACGCCCTGGAGTTCAGCTTCCTTTATGAGGTCGCGGTAGATATCCTCGCTTTTTGAAGACTCGCATCCGGTTCCGCCGCAGACAAGTATGTAATTCTTGTACGCCATGACATCCTCCGCCTTAGTTCTTCAAAATATCGGCCGCTGGGCGGTCTAGAATGTGATTATCCAGAAGCTGATGGCCAACCAGGTGCTTCTCCACAAGCTCTTCGGCGGTGTCGGCTGTCATTTTGCCGTAAATGACCGGTGGCATCCCAGGAACCAGGACCTCTACGGTAGGTTCCACATAGCACAAGCCCATGCAGCCGGTCTGCCGGATAAGCACCTGTCCTTCAAGGCCTTTCTTCTGAACCTGGTCCACTATGGCGTCAAAGGTCTGTTTTGCACCGGCGGCAATCCCGCAGGTTCCCATTCCAACAATAATCTGGATATCCTTGCCCTCTACATCCCGCTTTTCCAGATCCTTGCGCTTTGCTTCCCGCAGCGCCCGTAGTTCGTCGAGGGTCATCTTAGCCATAGATTGTCTCCTTAACCTTCTTCCAGTGATCGTATATACGATTTAAGCAGAGCAAGCGAAGCGACTTTCTCAAGCCCCCCCACAGCCTCTGCAAGTTCACCCTTATTGAGCATATAAGACGAGGGCGATCCATGGCCATCGTCGCGAATCCGCTCGATACACAATTCCTGCTCCCCCGGCAAACACAAGGCCGACAGGATAAAACTCACCACATCACCAACAGGCGGACAGTCGATATTGGAGCGATCGAAACTAAAGTGGAGCCGCGCACCCTTTCCAGGTTCGCTTACAAGTTCAAAAACCCCACCGCACTGTTCCGTCGCCTGCTTCAAAAAAGGAAGCCCAAGGCCAACTTTTCTGCCAGGATGCTTCCCCGCTTCCGAATGGAAGGGATCGAGCGCCGCTTCCTGCTCTTCATGGCTCATCCCCTTGCCATCGTCTTCTACAACCACATCAATGAACGCTGGCGTTTCACAGAACCGCACCTTGACTTTGGAGGCTCGAGCCTCACATGCATTTTGGACAATGTCCAAAACGTAATCTGTAACTGCATAATGCATTGAAAAATTCGATTAGACCTGTCAAATCAAGAGCAAGACCGGCCCACTTACTTCATATCTCTATACTTGGCGATAATATCGGGCAAGTCGTCTTTTTTAACCTTCCCAAACACCTCATCGCCAACCATCATGACAGGCGCAAGGCCACAGCAACCAAGGCAACGAACCTCATCGATGCTGAAGAGCCCATCATCCGTCACTTCGTCCCCAGAAAGCCCTAGGATAGACTTAGTCTCGTCCACAAGTTCCTGGCTGCTCTTTAAGTAGCAGGCTGTTCCAAGACAAATCGAAATTTTGTATTTTCCAGGCTTCGTCGTCTTAAAATAGTGATAAAACGTTATGACACCGTATATTTTGGCAAGAGGAAGGCCAATCATCCGGGAAAGTTTTTCGGCAGCTTCGCGGGGCACATAACCGAATTCGTCCTGTATGCGGTGCAACATCATGATGAGCCCACCGGGCTTCTTGCCCCATTTTTCAATGTAGTCGTTCAATTCTTTGGAAAACTCGATCTGGGCGACCGCCATGCTTATTCCCCCTTAGAAATATATCGTAAAAAAACAATATAAAGAGAATAATATCGATATTTTGGTACCGATAAACAGCGTCATTATAAGAGAGAGTCACGAGCGGCGCAAGTCCCCGCTCTGGTCGTCGAGCGCGGTCTTGTGCAAGAAAAAACATGCAAAAATCGAGTTATTTATTCGTAAACAAAAGACTTCCATTGCGAAGGCGCAATACCGGTCTTACTCTTGAAAAGCCTCGAAAAATAGTACTGATCCTGAAAACCGAGCTTAAAGGCCACTTCTTTTACAGACAGGTCGCCTTCTTCCAGCAAAATCTTGGCCATGTGTATTTTGATATGAATGTAATATTGATACGGCGTCATCGAGGTATAGGTCTTAAAAATCTCATTCAGGCGCGAGGTACTCACACCAAGGTGGGCAGCGATGCTATTGAGGTCGATATCGTTGTAGATATTCTCCTCCATAAGGCATTTTGCCTGTTCTACAAGTTTTTCGGACTGATTGGGCTGGGACTTTCTGCGCTCGAACGCAACAATGTCGGCAATCAGCATAAGAATGCGGCTGGCACTCCTGGCCTGATAAAGGGGCTTTTGGCCTCTCACTTCATCAATGATAAAAGAGAAAGTTTCCATAATATTGTTTTGAAGGCCAATTTCGTAAAAAGGGTGACTGGGAGACAGGATGCCTTTTTTTACAAGATCATCAAAATAACTGCCTTTAAAGCCAACCCAATGTTCCGTCCATCCGACTTCGTACACCGGCTTATAGAAGTGTTTGACGCCGGGGAAGACCAGGAGAACGGAACCAGGCACAACCCGATATCGCTTGCCGAGTGTCTGAAACACTCCCTGACCTTTGGTGATGTAAATAATCTGATATTCGTTGAGTGTTCGACCGACAGCGACATACTGGAAGGCTCGGGGGTGGCCGTCTTTTTCCGGCGGGTACAGGGTATATGGTTGGACCTCCGTATAGCCTGAGTCTGTACAAACCATTTGCCAGTTTTCGTCCTCATCGCTATAGGTGAGGTAACGGAAAAAACTCGAGCCCCGACCGGAATCTTTTGGATCCATCGTTTCAATTTATAATGTAATAGATAATTTTGCAATGATTTTAAAACATCGATGCAAGAGTTTTAGGCATCTTTGGACATGAAAAGTCCATTTACGGGTTAGGAGGATGGCTTATACTTAAAGGGTTGTGCAAGGGAGAGAAATGTGAAAATTGGTCTTGTCGGCATCGGTCTCGATACATACTGGCCTCAATTTGCGGGACTCAAGGATAAGCTCGTAGGGTACCAGGCAACGATCGGGCAAAAACTGAGAACGCTGTGCTCGCCCTATAATGCACAAGGTACGCAGCATGCCTTGGCCGATTCTGTGGTCGATGCGGGCCTTGTGGACAGTCCACAAAAAGCGCGCGAAGCAGCAGCACTACTTCAGACCCAAAATGTCGATGCACTCTTCATTTATGTGGCGACCTATGCGCTCTCGCACACGGTACTGCCGATGGTACAGGCCGTACACGGGCCGATTGTCATTCTCAATTTGCAGCCCGGGCCCACGCTGGATTATCAGGCTTTTAACGCGTTGGGCGACAGAGGGGTGATGACGGGCGAGTGGCTTGCAAATTGTCAGGCATGCAGTGTGCCGGAAATTGCAAGTGTGCTGAATGTTGCGGGCATAAAGTACGATATTGTTTCTGGCTGGCTCGAGGATGACGAAGCGTGGGCCCGGATAGACGAGTGGGTACAGGCGCTTGCCGCCAAGGAAGCGATAAAGAACGCACGCATCGGGATTTTGGGGCACTATTACGCCGGCATGCTCGATGTCTATACAGACGTGACACGTCTTGCCGCTGTGTTTGGAAGCCATTTTGAGCTTCTGGAGATGGACTCGCTTGCGGCGTTGCGCAGGAGGACTACCGATGGCAGCGAACAGGGCCGGGCCAAAATCAAGGCTAAGCGTGCTCAATTCAAGCGCGAATTCGATGTCTCAGACGAGTGCCCTGAAGAAGAGCTTGAGCGCGCTGCAATTACGGCCTGTGCCCTCGATGACCTAGTAGGCGAGCACAATCTGGCTGCGCTTGCCTATTACTACGAGGGCAGCCCGGGAAGCGAACACGAGAATATCGTTACGTCAGTGATAGCGGGCAATACGCTGCTGACGGCGCACCATGTTCCCGTTGCAGGCGAATGCGAAGTGAAGAATGTGGTTGCAATGAAAATTCTGGACAGCATTGGCGCTGGTGGTTCGTTCTCCGAATTCTACTATACGGACTTTGCGGATGATGTGGTGCTTCTAGGCCACGACGGCCCTGCGCACCCTGCCATTGCAGAAGGCGCCGTCCGCCTCGTGCCTTTAAGCGTCTACCACGGCAAGCCAGGCAAGGGGCTTTCCATTCAGATGAGCGTCCGGCACGGGCCGGTCACTTTGCTCTCTGTGGTGCAGGGTGCGCAGGGCCGAACATCGCTGCTCGTCGCCGAAGGCGAATCGGTCGCCGGACCGGTCTTCCAAATTGGCAACACGAACAGTCGATATCGCTTTCCGATTTCTGCTAAAGAATTCATCAACACATGGTCAAAGGCCGGTCCGGCACACCACTGTGCTATCGGCATTGGCCACGTAGGAGGAGCCCTGGAAAAGCTCGCAACTTCGCTTGGCATCGAATGCCAAAAGGTCTGCTAAGACTTGACCGCAAACTGCCACAATTCAACCAAAAGAGGATTGATCTATGTCTGAGTATGTTTTGGAACTGGATCATATTTCCAAATCTTTCCCTGGGGTCAAAGCCCTGGATGACGTGCATTTCGAACTTGAAAAAGGACAAATACATGCACTCATGGGAGAAAATGGCGCAGGAAAGTCTACCTTTATTAAGATAATCACCGGTGTTTACCAACCTGACTCAGGAGAAATCCGTGTGGATGGGAAACCAGTAGTTATCCGTAGTCCGCTCGATTCTCAAAAACTGGGTATTGCCGCAATCTATCAACATGTCACTTGTTTCCCGGACCTGTCCGTGACGGAAAATATCTTCATTGGACACGAAAATGTCAGTAAGTTTACGAGAAAGATCGATTGGAAAACACTGCACAATAAGGCCAGCGAGCTTCTCGAAAAGCTCGATGCGGATTTTTCCCCGCAGACTGTAATGGGTTCACTCTCGGTTGCACAACAGCAGATCGTGGAAATCGCCAAGGCTCTGTCGACCAACGCGCGGATCCTGATCATGGACGAGCCTACTGCTCCGCTTTCCAAACGGGAAACGGAAGATCTGTATAGAACGGTTGAAACGCTTCAAAAGCATGGCGTATCGGTTATCTTCATTTCGCACCGATTGGAAGACATGTATCGCCTGGCCTCATCTGTTACTGTTCTGCGCGATGGGCGCTATATTGGCACCTGGGGCCTCAACGAAGTCAGTCAGGACGACATTGTCAAGGCTATGGTAGGGCGCGAGATTACTCAATTCTTTCCTCCACGTCACGCCAAGATTGATGGCGAAGTACTTCGCGTAGAAAAGCTTTCCCGCACTGGCTATTTTAAGGATGTATCCTTTACCGTTAATAAGGGAGAGATTGTCGGCCTTACAGGCCTTATTGGTGCAGGGCGCACTGAAGTTTGCGAAGCGATTTACGGCGTCAATCCTCCGGACAGCGGCACAATCTATGTGGAAGGCAAGAAGGTTTGGAATCGGCATGCAAGCCATGGCATTAAAGAAGGTATAGGCTACTTGCCGGAAGACCGTCTGAAACAAGGGCTCGTTCTGGATTGGCAGATTTATCGTAATGTATCTCTTGCTTCGCTGGAGCAATTCGGAAAACGCGGCTTTATGGACGAAAAACAAGAGCGCCAAGTTGCAAAAAATCTCGGCGAAAAGCTTGAGATTAAGGCTACCTCGGTGCACGACAAAGTCTCAACCTTGTCTGGCGGCAATCAGCAAAAGGTAATTGTCGCAAAACTGCTCACCCGCGACATGAAGGTCATCATCCTGGATGAGCCCACAAAGGGCGTCGACGTAGGTGCAAAGACGGCGATTTACGAAATCATGAACCATCTTGCCGAGGAAGGCTATGGAATTCTGATGGTTTCTTCCGAAATGCCCGAAGTGCTCGGAATGTGTGACCGCGTCGTTGTCATGCGCGAAGGTCGCGTCTCCGCAATCTTGGATGCAAAGAATACGACTCAAGAGGAAATCCTGCAGGCCTCGATGGTGCTTTACCAAGGCAAACCGGAAACAACGGATAAGCAAGAGAAAAAGAACGAACAAAAAGTCAAGGAGCCCCAGTCATGAAAAACAGTCAATCTTCCAAGCTGTCCGATAACGCACGGGAGCTTGGCCTTCTGGGATTCATCGTCGTTCTGGCGCTTCTTTTTCAAGTCCGGAATCCTGAGTTTCTGACGTTCTCCAATTTGCGCGATCTTCTCAATAACACGGCCATTCTTGGTGTGTTGTCTGTCGGCATGATGATGATACTGCTCACTGGCGGTATCGATCTGTCAATTGGCGCAACCATCGCATTCTCAGGCATGGTGACCGCACTAACGGTGAGTGCGTATCCAACAATATCACCGATTCTGTCGCTCGCCGAAGGTACACTTGTGGGAGTCGTGATTGGTATCATCGTTGGTTTTCTCGTCGCCTATTGCAAGATTCTGCCCATCATCGCATCCCTTGGTATGATGAATATTGTGCGAGGCCTTACCTACCTGGTCAGCAAGGGCAAATGGGTAAGTGCCTACCAGATGTCAGACGGGTTTAAGGCGATTTCTATAGGTACAACCTTGGGAATAAACAATCTTATCCTTATTGCTATCGTAATCTACGCTGTTTTTGCCTATTTTTTAAGTAGTACGAGAACAGGAAGGTATATCTACGCTGTTGGTTCCAGCCCAGACACCGCTGATGTCGTTGGTATTCCCCGCAAACGTATTCTGCTCTTGGTCTACACCACGATGGGCGCCCTTGCAGGGCTTGCGGGCGTGCTCTGGGTGAGTCGTTATGCTTCTGCACAAGGCGACACTGCGCAAGGGTATGAGATGAGCGTTATTGCAGCCGTCGTCCTTGGCGGCGTAAGCGTTTCCGGCGGTCGCGGTAAAGTGATTGGGATTATCCTGGGCACAATTCTTTTCGGTATGCTGAACAATGCTCTACCCCTAATAAACATCTCCCCCTTCTGGCAACAAGCCATCCAAGGCATCGTTATTCTGTTGGCTGTAATTTCCAACGTTCTCATCAAGAGAAATAACGACCGAATGACCCTGCGCAGACGCGCAATCTGAGAGGCCACACTATGAGCGAAAGAACACTAGAGATTGAAAAACCGAGAAGTCTGAAAGACTTTTCCTTCCAATGGGAGTGGTTTCTTATTGCATTGTTCGTGATTATCAACATCGTTAACAGTCTGTTGACGCCTTACTACTTTACGGCAGATACATTCTTGAGTACACCCATGAATTTCCTGGATAAGGCCTTCCTGGTTTATCCTATGATGATGGTTATCGTACTTGGAAATATCGATGTTTCCGTTGGCTCAATAATCGCCTTGTCATCAGTAATTATGGCTGTATCGTACAACGCAGGGCTTTCAATGCCACTGGCAATGGTCCTCTGCCTTGTGGTGAGCACGTCCTGTGGCTTTCTAAATGGCTTCTTGCAAGCCAAATTCAGGGAACTCTCTTCTACAATTATCACGATTTCTACACAGATTATTTATCGTGGAATAGCCTATATCATTCTTGAAGACAAAGCCGCGGGTAAATTTCCGACATGGTTTTCCTTCCTCGGTTGGGGTTATGTCGGCAAGGTGCCTTTCATAATGATTGTATTCATCGTATTTACTATTTTCTTTGCAATACTGATTCATAAGACTCGATTCGGCCGCCAGCTCTTTGCCATGGGCAATAACAGTACAGCGTCCCGTTATTCCGGAATCAAGACCGAGAACATGCTCATTTCCGTGAGTACGATCATGGGCTTTATGGCCGGTATTACGGCTTTGTTCCTAACCTCCCGCATGGGAAGCACAAGACCAAACGTCGCTACCGGTTACGAGCTGGACGTTATTGCAATGGTAGTTTTGGGCGGCGTTAGTACCTCAGGCGGCAAGGGCCGAATAACAGGCCCTTTACTTTCCATCTTTATCATTGGGTTTCTCAATTATGGTCTCGGCCTGTTTAACATCTCTGCTCAAGTCCTGCTTATCATAATTGGAGCGCTTCTTATTGTCGCTGTCATGTTGCAGAATCTGCGATTTGATAAAAGTGGCCAAAAGTCCGGCGCAAAGCATTCACAGCTTAAGCGCTAGAGATTTTTGAATATTTGAAAGGAGGCAATGATGAAAAGAAACATCATCGCTGTTGCCATGATCATTGCGGTCATGGGAATGATGGTTCCGGCTTCGGTCTTCGCAGCTGACAAACCGAAGTTCGCAATCGTCTTCAAGAATACCGGCAACCCCTATGGCGAAAAACAGCTCCAGGGATTTAAGAACGGTATCGAAGAACAGGGCTACGAGGCAATTCTTCGCTCGCCTGAACTGCCCACAGCAGAGGCTCAGATCCAGATTATTGAGCAGCTCATCGCACAACGCGTGGCATCTATCTGCATCGTCGGCAACGACTACGATGCACTGCAGCCCGTTCTGACCAAAGCTTCAAAAGCTGGAATTAAGGTGTTCTCCCTCGATTCTTCTGTTAACCCGGCAAGCCGCCTGACCCACGTCAACCAGGCCGACTCCGAGAAGATCGGACAGACCCTTATCAAAGCCGCCTATGACATGACAGGTGGCAAGGGTGGAGAAATTGCGATTCTTTCTGCAACAAGCCAGGCTTCCAACCAGAACATCTGGATTGACTTCATGAAGAAAGAGCTTGCAAAGCCACAGTATGCCAGCCTCAAGTTGGTAAAGATCGCCTACGGCGACGATCTGCGCGACAAGTCCGTTTCCGAGACCGAAGCTCTGCTCCGCTCATATCCAAACCTGAAGGTGATTATTGCCCCGACGACAGTTGGTATTGCTGCCGCTGCCAAAGTCATCACGGACAAGAACCTCATCGGCAAAGTCCTCATCACTGGTCTTGGGCTGCCTTCCGAAATGGCCACCTATATTGAGAATGGCGCATGCCCCTACATGTTCCTGTGGAACCCGATCGATGTTGGGTACCTTGGAGCTTATGTAGCAACTGCGCTGGTAAACGGAAAGATCACTGGTGCTGTTGGAGAGAAATTCTCCGCTGGCAGGCTTGGTAATTACACCATTACCAAAGCGCCCGATGGCGGAACCGAAGTCCTGTTAGGGCCTCCGTTCAAATTTGACAAGTCCAATATCGCCGAATGGAAGAACGTATACTAAGCCGATTGGCTATTGGAATGAATTGACAAGGTAGAGCGTGGGGCAGACGGCGCATTGAGTCGCCTGCCTCACATCTTCCGTTTATTTTGCCGCGTTTCGATTGAAAGAGTATTGAAATAGTATTGGGAATTGAAGAGGCACGATATGAAGCGTTACGCATTTGCAATGCAACTTAAGCCCGGCAAAGAAGCCGAGTACAAGAAGCGGCACGATGAAATTTGGCCCGAAATGAAAGCCGAGCTTGCCAAGGCTGGCATTTCCGACTATTCGATCTATCTGGACCCCAAAACACTGCGGCTTTTCGGAATCCAGCACCTGGCTGACGATGCCACAGACGATCTTCTGCCAACTAAGGCAATTGTAAGAAAATGGTGGGATTCTATGGTCGATTTGATGGAAACAAATCCGGATAATTCTCCGGTTACCGATCCTCTCGTTGAAATGTTCCACATGGACTAAACTAGGAATAGATTCTGACCGATCAATCCTGATTTTATTGGACGGAGTGTATGAGTATGAGTATAAAGGAACTTATTGAAGTATCACAGCGGTACGGCAGCGATCCGGAATGTGTGCTTGCCGGCGGAGGCAATACATCGTGGAAAACCAAAGATACGCTATTCGTAAAGGCTTCCGGAACCGCACTGGCAACAATTCAGGAGACGGGCTTTGTTGAGCTCGATCTTGAAACCGTACGCGCCATACTTCGTCAGGACTTTCCTGCAGACTCTGCGGCTCGGGAAGCACAGGTGTTGTCCGCATTGATGGCGGCACGCAAGAAAGGGCAGACCATGCGGCCAAGTGTTGAAACAATTCTCCATGCGCTCTTTCCTTACGCCTATGTCGTCCATCTGCATCCGGCGCTCGTAAACGGCGTACTTTGTTCTGTGGACGCTGAAAAAACTATTGGCGAACTCTTCGGGGATCAGGTGCTCTATGTCCCCTACACCACGCCAGGCTATGTCCTTTCAAAGACGCTTTCGGACAGCTTTGAAACATGGACCGCACACGGAAAGTCATTCCCTTCTATTGTTTTTCTTCAGAATCATGGGATATTTGTCGCTGCAGATTCCGTGCAAGAAATAGACAAGATCTATTCTATGGTATTCGACCGTATCAGAAGCAGAATTGGCAGAACTCCTGACTTTTCTGCCACAGAAAGCCCTGTGCTTGAACAATCCGTAAACGCTTTATTCGACAAAGCAGCAGAATTGAAAGACGCGCTTGTAAAGGCTGCCTGCCGTTATGTCGAAAGCCCATGTATTGAATTTGAAACCAACAAAGAGATACTCAAACACGCAGCTTCGGCAAGCGATTTTGCCACCCTGAATGGAGCATTTAGCCCTGACCACATTGTTTACGCGGGAGCGAGGCCACTCTATATCCCGCATACAATCCTGGATGCAATCCAGGAAGGGGCAAAGGCCGATACTGTCCAAGCTGCATTGGCAAAGCAAATAGGTTCCTTCATAGAACAGGAAGGGACGTATCCACATGTTATTGTCGTGCAGGACGTAGGTGCCTTTGGCCTTGCCAAAAACACGAAAGCTGCACAGCTCGCCTTGATGCTCTTTAACGACGCTATCAAGGTTTCCGTATATAGCATGAGTTTTGGCGGACCACACTTTATGGCCGCCGCCGATGTGGACTTTATCAAGAAATGGGAAGTCGAGCAGTACAGGTCGACGGTGTCGGCATAGCTGCGGACGATGTAACAACAAATGTTATTGAGACTGGATTGTTGAGTGTCTTGGGTTGAGTGTCTTGGACGGAAAAAGAATCTTCGAAAGGATGGAGCTATGGATAAGAACAGTGCTTTGAACAACTCTGCAGAAATTGAACATTGTTATTCTCTGGCGCGTGCACGATATGCTGCGCTTGGCGTGGATGTTGATAATGCCTTAAAGGAACTCGAATCCATACCGCTTTCCATTCACTGCTGGCAGGGCGATGACGTCATAGGTTTCGATGGTGCACAAGCGCTGTCTGGCGGGATTCTGGCCACTGGCTCTTATCCTGGCAGGGCTCGAAATGGAGACGAGCTGCGCCAAGATGCGGAGTTAGCGTTTTCGCTCATCCCAGGCAAAAAACGCTTTAATCTGCATGCGATGTATGCCGAGACTGGCAACACTAAGGTGGATCGGGACGAAATCCAGCCGGAACATTTTGCGCGCTGGCTGGCCTGGGCAAAAGAAAAAAACCTGGGTATCGACTTCAACCCTTCGTTTTTCTCTCATCCGTTGGCAGAATCGGGTTTTACACTCGCCAGCCCCAATGATGATATAAGGAAATTCTGGGTGAGACACGGTATTGCCTGCAGAAAGATATCACAGTACTTCGCTGACGAATTGAAAGACACCGTGGTCAATAACTTTTGGGCCCCGGACGGTTTTAAGGACATACCTGCAGACAGGCTTGGACCACGGCTTAGGCTTCAAGAATCGTTGGACACCATGTTCCGGGAACCCATGCCGAACGACCGCGTGATCGACACAGTGGAAAGCAAGCTCTTCGGTATCGGTTCCGAAGCCTACGTCGTAGGTTCACACGAGTTCTATATGGGATATGCCTCCAAGCGGAACATGGGACTTTGCCTCGACATGGGCCACTTCCATCCGACCGAAACGATAGCTGACAAGATCTCCAGCCTTTTGCTCTTCGTTCCTCAGATTGCAATCCACTTGAGTCGCGGAGTCCGTTGGGATTCCGACCATATTGTCACGTGGACGGACGACTTGCAGAATGTTGCAAACGAGGTTGTCAGAATCAAAGCGTGGGACCGTATTCACTTGCTCTTGGACTATTTCGATGCAAGCATCAACAGAATTGCGGCCTGGGTCATTGGCGCAAGAAACGTGCAGAAAGCACTCCTCTTTGCGCTGGTCCAACCGATCGCGCAGCTTCGTGAATACGAAGCCAAAGGCGATTACACAAGGCGCCTGGCCTTAACCGAGGAAGCCAAAAACCTGCCCTTTGCCGCCGTGTGGGATTACTATTGCCTTACCCAGTCGGTACCGGTTGGCAGCGACTGGATGAACAAAGTTTCAAACTATGAAGATGAGGTTTTGAGCAAGCGGAATTAACACTGCCGACTCATCGACCGGCCTGCTTGTCAGCTTTTCAGCCTTGCGTACTACGGAAAAGTGAAGTACCATAATTCGAAAGTCTGACAAGGAGGCATTATGAAACGATTCTTGCTCGTACTGTGCATCGCCGCGCTGTCATTGTCGGTGTTTGCTCAGACAGAGCCACCAAACAAGAGCGTCACTCTGACGTTCATCGAGACATCCGACATTCATGGCGCTATTTATCCATATGATTTTGTCAACGCCAAAGCAACGTCCACTTCGCTTGCCCAGGTTGCAAGCCTGGTGACCGCTACCAGAGAAGCGAACCCCAACACTGTTTTGTTGGAGAATGGGGATTCCCTTCAGGGAACGCCTGTTGTCTATTACTACAATTTCGAAAAAACCGATGGGCCGCACATTTGGTCACAAGCCGTCAATTACCTTGGTTTTGATGCCGTTGGCGTAGGGAACCACGATATCGAGGCGGGCCACAACGTCTACGACAAGGTCTTCGAAGAGATTCAGGCGCCCATAGTTTGTGCCAATGCGGTTAAGCCTGATGGTACCCCTTATTTTACACCTTATACGGTCGTGGAAAAAGACGGCGTCAAGATTGCCATCCTCGGCATGATCACCCCCAAGGTTCCGGATTGGCTACCTCCGCAGTTCTGGACTGGTATGCAGTTTGAAGACATGATTGAGTGCGCCAAGAAGTGGGTTCCAATCATTCAGGCAAAAGAAAAACCGGATGTTCTCATCGGCCTATTCCATGCCGGCGTCGACTATACGTACGGCAATGTAACGAGAGATACCAAGTTTAACGAAAACGCCGCACAGCTGGTCGCCGAAGAAGTCCCTGGCTTTGACATCATTTTTGCAGGGCACGATCATCAGGGCTGGGACGGCTTGGGCTGGGATCCAGTCAACAAACAGAAAGTCCAGGTTTTTGACCCTAACGGCAAGGTAGTGCCCATCTATGGTGCACTCAATGCCGCGCGGAAGATTCCTGTTGTAAACATGATCCTTAAGTGGAACGCTGCATCCGGTACCTGGGATAAACAAGTGGCAGGCTCTCTTGTGGACATTACCAAGTACAATCCCGACCCCGAATTTGTGGCTAAATTCCAGGATGCCTCCGATGGCGTCAAACAGTGGGTTAACCGTCCAATCGGAAAGATGGACAGCGTGATCACAACGCGCGATTCCATGTTTGGAGACTCAGCTTTTGTCGACCTTATTCACAGAATCCAACTGGACTTGAGCCAAGACCCTGCCATGGGGCTAAAACCTGCGGACATCTCCTTTGTGGCGCCGCTCTCATCAGATGCGCAAATCCCGACCAGTGCGGACGGCACGCTGTATGTTAGGGATATGTTCAATCTCTATGTTTATGAGAACTTCCTCTACACGATGGAGCTCACCGGCCAGCAGGTAAAGGATTTCCTGGAGTATTCGTATCAGTATTGGTTCGACACAATGCCCAATGACGGCAACCATCTCATCAATTTCCAGAGAGATAAGAACGGTAAGCTGGTATTCGACAACAGAACCAATATGCCCATGACCGCCACTCGTTCCTACAACTACGATTCTGCGGCAGGAATCAATTACGTCGTCGACGTAACGAAGCCCGCCGGACAACGTGTGGACATAATCTGCATGTCAGATGGCAGGGCATTCAATCCAAAAGCAAAGTACACGGTCGCCATCAATTCGTACCGAGGCTCCGGCGGCGGTGGGCACCTTACCTTGGGCGCTCACATCGATCCGAACGTCGTCCGCACCATGAGCTTGGTCAATGGCGCGACAACTAAGGACTTGCGCTATTTCTTGCTGAAGTGGTTTGAATCACAGACCGACGTCGTTTCCGTTGCTCCAATTGGCAACTGGGAAGTTGTGCCTGCGGATCTTGCTGCCCTCGGCAAGGCGACGGATTATCCGTTGCTCTATCCAAGTAAGTAGGCCGGCTGACGACCAAGGATTAAGCACGAGAACTTTAGAATTGAGACTGTTTTGAATCAAGAATGTAAAAAATAGCAAATTACTTTCAAGAACGGCGTTGGCGTTTATGCCGACGCCGTTTTTTATTTACGGTTCTTACGTCGGTGTTGTTTCATGATTTGCCTAATTTCTTGATACTTAGAGTCTGAGGCAGTATATTTGATCTAAGCAGGGCGTCGTTACAGAGCCTTGCAAACGGGCATCGAGCAAAAAGCTGGTGCACAAAATGGCTTGGGGTAAAACCAAGCCGACAGGCGGGGTTCTCCGCCTACAAGTTACGTAAGTTCCCGAATTAAGGAGGGAGACTATGAAACCGAATAAGCCGTATGTAGACATCAGTTCGTTCTTCGACGACGTCTTCGAAGCTGCCAAAGACTTTGGCGAAAAATTTAAGGATTTTAGCCCAAACTTTGCTAGCCACAAGATGGCGGAAGACAGCAACGGCGGCCCCGAAGGCTGTGGTTGCGGCTCCGCCAAGGGTGATACATGGTTTGAAGCTCATGCTGAAGACAACACCGACTACTACCCTAATTTTTCTTATCCACCGATGAATATCTATCTGACGCCGGCACGCGATATCGTTTTCGAATTCGCACTTGCGGGGTTCGACGAAAAAAACATCAATCTCACCTTCCAGGGCGACTACATGGTGTTCTCTGCCCGTATCGATGCTGAAGAACCTGTCGAGGGACAGCGCTACATCAAGCGTCGACTCAAGATGAAGGACATTGACAAGCAAAAATACTATGTCCCTGCCGACAAGTTCGACCAAACCAAGGTAAAGGCCGTCTTCAAGAACGGCATTCTGCGTGTTGTCATTCCACCCAAAGAGCAGACAGACAACAACGAAGGGATCAAAATCGAAATTCTCCGCGAAGGCGAATAAATAGACGGATCCATCAGACGTTGATGTTGAGTTCTTTGATTTTGCGCAGCAGAGTTTTTCGCGTAACAGCCATTTGACGAGCTGCCTTAGACTTATTGCCGTGTGTTAGTTCAAGCGTCTTCAGGATAAATTGACGCTCATAATAGGCGGCGGCGGCAGCAGCGAGCTCCTTTAAGGAATGGTAATCTTCTGGCTTAAAAACACCATTCTCAGAAGTTGCTTTAGAAGTTGTCGAAGGTCCAGTGGACGATATGAATGGAGACGCTGCTGCGCTCTCAGTGAGGATTGCGCTGCTTCGCTGTTTGGAGCATTCAAGTCTTGAGCTTTCAAGCTCTTCATCCCCGAGGATAGTACCTGCACACATTAAGACCCTCTGATGCACCACATTTTGAAGTTCTCGAATGTTCCCAGGCCAATTGTAAGCCAGCCACTGAACCACTAGAGAAGGGCTAATACTCTCAAGGTTCTTCTTATACTTGCTGGCGTAACCCCTCATGAAGTAGTCGGCAAGCAGCGGTATGTCGATGCGCCGTTCCCTAAGCGGCGGAAGATGAATTTCGACGGTAGAAATCCTGTAGAAAAGATCATTTCTGAAATTTTTCGAAGCCATCAATGCCCGCAGATCCTGATTCGTTGCAGCGATAACATGGATATCGACGGTTATTCGACGCGTGCCACCGACGCGTTCAAAAGCGTTTTCTTCCAGCACGCGTAAAAGCTTAGCCTGTACGCTGGGCGACATATCGCCAATCTCATCCAAAAAGAGAGTACCTTTGTCTGCCAGCTCGAATTTGCCCAGCTTCCGCTCAATAGCCCCTGTGAAAGCACCCTTCTCGTGGCCGAAGAGTTCACTCAAGAGAAGATCTTCGGACAGTGCTGCACAGTTAATGCTGACAAATGGGCCATCGCGCCTGTCTCCGGTAAAGTGAATATAACGCGCCAAGACTTCCTTTCCCGTTCCCGACTCGCCGCAGAGAAGAATCGTTGCACTGCTATTCTTCACATTGTCGAGCCGGGCCAGTATCCGTTGCATTTCGGGCTCTTGGGTAATAATCTCATGGTCATAGACAGTATTGAGTAATTCCTTTTTTAAGTAATAATTATCCTTTCGAAGCCTGCGTAGCTCGAGATTTCTTTTTACAATTTCCAGCAACGTTTCATTGTCGACCGGCTTGAGTACATAGTCGGCCGCGCCGCGTTTCATGGCATCGATGGCCGACTCTATGCTCCCGTAGCCAGTGATCATTATGACAGGCATATCTGGCTCTTCGTTTCGCAGCCACGACAACATTTCGATCCCGGATTCGCGCCCTTTCAGCCGAACATCGACAATAGCAACATCGATGTGAGATCTGTTCGTGATCGTCATCGCTGTCGAAATATTCTCTGCAGTTTCTACTTGGAACGATTCGCTTTCAAAGAACCGCCTAAGCCCATGCAATATCCCTGTTTCGTCGTCCACAATAAGAATTCGAGCTTTACTGACCGTCGACATTCACCTATTGTACCTTGACTATTCATAACACGCAAACAAAACGATCTCGCGACTCACAGATTCTGAAACACGGAAACCCACCAAGGCAAGCTGAAGAACCAGGATGCAGGATGCGCTTAAGAATCCGAGTCTTTTGCGGCAGGAAGAAGAATACGGACTTCAGTACCTTCCCCTTCGTGACTTTTTACGTTTACAGTTCCTTGAATCTTTGAAACCAACCCATAAACCACCGACAGACCCAGACCACTATTGCCCTGTTCTGCTTTTGTTGAGAAGAAAGGATCGAAAACTCTCGGCAAAAGCTCCGTAGGTATGCCTTTGCCTGTATCGCTTACTACAAGTTCGACTCGCCCCTCGGAGACTTTTTTTGTCTCTATGGTAATCTTGCCGGCGTTATCTATCGCTTCAAGGCTGTTCATGATCAGATTAAGAATGATCTGTTTACATTCGTCTTCTCCCATCAAAGCTTGGGGAAGGTTCGGCTCCAAGTCGACACTAATCTCTACACCGCTCTTCTTGCTGATCGAATAGCCAAGCAACTGCAACAGATCTGTAATTACTTCATTTAAGTCAGTGACCGAACTTTGCACCTTGCTTGCTGAAGAAAACTCAAGCAGATTCCTTACAATCCGTGCAATCCGCTTGGTTTCCTTTTCAATGATCAGGAGGTCACCGATGCTGGCCTGGTCTCTTTCCGTTCTGATGAGGTTTTGGACATTCGCCAAAATGGATCCAAGCGGATTATTGATCTCATGCGCCACACCTGCGGACAAGATACTGATACTTGCGAGCTTTTCCGCTTGTCGCATCTTGTCTTCATAGGCAATTCTTCTTGTTACGTCCTCGACAATCATTATGCAATGCATGAGGTTTTGCGTCACACTTACGGTAGAATTCAATCCAGGCGGTGACACTAGAGAGTCTTGAAGTAAGGGATAGAGTTTTATCTCAAAAGTCTCGCCAGCTGGAGTGCGCCTCGTCTGCGATACCGAAGGCAAAGCCCCAGAAATCACCGCTCGAATACTCTCGTGTATTGGGGCATCAAAAAGATTTATTGATAATTCGTCTATGTTTTTGCCAACAACTGCCTCCACCCCAACACCAAGATAATCCAGAAATGCTTTATTGGCCTTTTCCACTTTGAAGACCGAGTCAATGACGAGGATGCGTTCCTGAATCGAATCAAAGATCTTGTCATCATAGTCTTTGATACGCACTATCTCCCTTAGGTGTTCTGAAAGTGAGGCTTTGTCTGCATCAAGTTGCGCCGACATTTCGTTGAACCCCTGGAACAGCTCGCCTATCTCCCCCTTCCGAGGTCCATCAACCAGAATGGCCTTCTTTCCAGATTTCAACTGAGACATCGCCTTGGAGAGCTTGCTGATTGGATCAGTTACCGCCTTGCTCAGCAAGGCGCTGACGAGGGCTGTAAACAATGCAATTACGAGCGAAGCTGCCAGAATTGACCTATTGATAAAGGCGATTTGGTTTCGTGCATCGATCAGAGAAAAATAACTACAAACGTAGAGGGTAGCCTCACTTTCCGCCCTATCTATCCCTGCAATCCGCGCTGGGCCAGACTGTTGTACCACCATAATATAAGGGATGCCTTCTTCCTGGATATTCTTAAGTACATAATAAGAAGTAGTGAGGGACGTCTTCCCTAGCCATTTTCGAAATTCCGTCCCACCGATCGTCCCTGTTGCAAAATAGTCATCGACCGATATTATGACTTTGCTGTTGAGGTTGCTAGTCAGTTGCGCGCATAAAGCTTCATCCACTTTCTTTAGTATAAACAAATCCAGGAACTTACCTTCAGAACTGCGGACTCTGACGTTACCACATAGGTACAAGTTTCTCTTGGAAGCCAGGACTTCCACATAAGGGTGCTCTTTTGTAATTGTAAGATCCGAAGTTGGAGATAAAGGTGGTAGCTGATCTCGTTCCGGCACATCCGTCAGGCTCATTACGCTCGTCGCCTGCGACCAACCCGACTTAACGACCACGAATTCAGCTCCACTCTGTGCCGTTATCCGTCGTATGTAGGAAAGAAGCTGATCACTCAAGCTGGCACCTCTCTGAGCCCCGATTATGCCAGCAAGTTCTTTGCTCTTACTGATATCGACAATCAAACCCCAAAGCGATCGTTTCCAAGAGTTGAAATCGTCGTATACAATGGATGCTTCCGCCTTAGCCTCTTTGTAGCTCTCCTGATCCTGGCTTCTCCCTACGCTGCCGGAAATAAGCACCGTAAGCAACACAGCTTGCAGTATGATTACACCAAGAAAAGAAAAATACGTCCGATGAAAGACTTTCATTTATACTTCACAAAGCCTCTGATTCGTGCCTGGCTTCAGAACTCTGTTTATTGCATTATTGCATTGAACCTTGCTATCGATCATTATTATTGACCATTTCTGCGCCGACAATAAGGCTCACGATTTCCTCGGATGTTGTTTTTTTGGTCAAGCGTTCGCCTACTTTGACACCGCGCCTCATGACGATAATCCTATCGGCAACTTGGAAAACGTCGTACATCTGGTGACTAATAATGATAATGGCAATGCCCTGCTTCCTAAGGGAGCTGACCAGATCAAGTACCTTCTTCTGTTCAGAAATGCCAAGCGCTGCGGTCGGCTCGTCCATGATCAGCACTTTGGCGTTCCAGTAAATTGACCTGGATATGGCCACCGCTTGTCGTTGCCCGCCAGAAAGGTTGCGAATATTTGCTTTTAACGAAGGAATTCGAATATCCAGTTCCTCGAGGATCTTCTCGGACTCCTTAGTCATATAGTCGTTATTGAGTACCTTGAACCAACCTAGGACCTTGCGCGTCGTCTCTCTACCAAGAAAAATGTTGGAAGGAACATCCATGTTCTCCGCCAAGGCAAGATCTTGATAAATAGTCTCTATTCCCTTAGCAATTGCATCTCTAGGCGAAGCAATCTCGACCTTGTTGCCAGCCAAATAGATTTCACCGTCGTCCGGCGTATAGACACCCGATATCATCTTGATAAGCGTCGATTTACCAGCACCATTATCGCCAAGGAGGGCAACAACCTCGCCTGGTTCTATGCCGAGGCTCACATGGTCCACAGCAACAAGACCACCGAACCGCTTGGTTAAGTTTCTTGTCTCCAAAATATACGACATCCAATGCCTCCTCGGTATACTCAACGTTTCAAGCTGGGGAAAGACTGATCGATAATAACAGCCATTATCAAAATCACCCCAACCAAAACGTATGTGGTAAAAGTCTGCAGGCCAATTATGCGAAGTCCCGTCTCCAATATCGCAATAATGAGAGCCCCCAGAATTGTTCTGCCCACTGAGCCAGATCCGCCAGCCATACTCGCCCCGCCGATTACGACTGCAGCTATTGCCTCCAGCACCATGTTTGCGCCAGCATCCGGCTTGCCGGTAATATACTTCATTACATACGTAATTCCTGCGAGCGAAGCAAAGAAAGACGAAATAATATACGTCTTGACAAGTTCATGTCTTACGTTTATGCCGGATCGAATTGCAGCATCCATGTTGCCACCGATGGCGTAGAGGTGCCGCCCAAATCTAGTTCGCTTAAGTACAAAAGCAAAGATCCCAATAAAAATAAAGGAAAAGACCGCCATGTTGGGTATTATTTCCCATACATGCTGACCGCGTTGTACCTGTGGGCGGGAAAAGAAACTCCAAACCCCTGACGGCGGAATATAAAGAAGCGAGCCATTCCCTATGTCACCAGCCAAGGATGGCATATTTTTTGTGGGGATACCCTGTGTCAGAAGCTCCGAAACGCCATGGCTAACGCCCAGCATAGCAAAAGTCGCAATGAACGCCGGGACTCTAAGATAGGCGACAAGCCAACCATTGATTAATCCAGGCAACAGCCCTACGAGGATGGTGAGTACAGCCCCAAGAAGTATGCTCAGAAGAGGCGATAAGCCAACATTAGATAGCGCGACGATCGATTTAGAGGCGACCACCGTCGCGAATCCCATAACGAAACCAACTGAAAGATCAATGCCACCAGTAATAATGACAAACAACTCGGCTATTGCAAGCAAGAAAACTTCTGTGCCGTTAAAGAGAATGAGTTGCACGGTTTCCATGCTGAAAAAAGCGCCACTTGCAAGTGAAAAGACTATAATCTCGAGAAATATGAAAAGAACAACCCAACTGCTGCCCAAAAGATAGCCTATGCCGCCATTTGAGAATGCTTTTGTAATAGGCCTACTGCCACTATCACCTTTCATTATTCCTCCAGATTCAAGTCAAATACTTAGAAAAGATCTGGGAAAGCTCTGTCTATTACAACCGCAATAACGAGCAGAATCCCAACTCCGATATATCGGTAGAAGGCTGAGACACCCATTATTTGCAGTCCATTTTCCAGTACAGCCAGAACGAGAACCCCGACTGCCGTACCCAATATCCTGCCTTTACCGCCAGTCAAGCTGGCCCCGCCAATAACGACAGCCGCTACCGCCATGAGTTCGTAGTTGGCGCCTGAAGGTGTGTAATTTCCAATCCCCGTCTGAAACAAATTGAAAAGACCGGCTATGCCTGCCAAGAACGAGGAAATTGTATATATGACGACCAAGTGCCTATTAACATTGATACCTGACCGAACAGCCGCATCCATGCTGCCTCCGATCGCATATGTATGCCTGCCAAAAGCAGTGCGGCGCATGACAAAACTGACTACCAGAAGTACCACGAGAGTAAGGAAAAGCGAGTTTGGGAAAAGTCGAATCAACTGTCTAATATTCGTGTCTGCAATATATGATGGCTTTTGAAAAAAGCTCACCGATTTACCTGGGTCGATATAAAAAACGAATCCGTTTCCGATTTTATTAATTATCTCAGGTGCACCCATAACGGGCATAAACCCATCCGAAAGAAAAAGCGTCACCCCATTACAAATTCCCCACATGCCCATGGTGGCGATAAATGAGGGTACCTTAAATCGCGTTATTACGATACCGTTGACGAAACCTGGTAGTAAAGAAGCTACCACTGCAGCACAGCACCCCAACAAGACAACAGAGACCGTCGGCAGACCGGCAACGGACAAGACTTGCATTACTTTGGCTCCCAGTACGGATGCAAGACCATAGACATAGCCGATAGAAAGATCGATGCCTCCCGTTATAACCACCAGGGTCTCCGCTACAGCCAATAGAAAAGAACCTGTCGATAGATGCAATATGTTCTGAAAGTTGACAATATCGAAAAAACCCCTACTTGTGAGGCTAAAGACCATTGTCATCAGAATGAGAAAGCATAAGGCCCAGTTTCGTGCGATGGACTTTCCGAATCCTGTTTCGAAAAAACCGTGTTGGACCGCACTCTTTGATTCCGACAAGTCATCCTCCTCACCAAGCCCGCCTTTTTTTGCCGACGGCATAAAAAAGGCGGGCAACACTCTTGGAATAATTCTTAACTCTTCGTATCAACGACCTGGATCCCTGGCATTATTGATAAATGTACTGTGCCATCGCCGGATCGTTTACATTGTCTTTCGTAAAGAATTCGAAACCAGGAATGACCTTCTTAGGAACTTGAACCTTTTGAGTGAGGTACTTATACATCCACTCGACCGCGAGCGATCCCATTTCTGCCGGTTTCTGTGCCAGGACCAGATCTACTACACCTTTTCTGAGGTTGTCGATATTGCTGACAGTCGCATCCCAAGAAGCGATTTTGACGGCGCCTACCAAACCGGCATTGACGACAGCCTGATTAGCTCCCTGTGCACTAAAAACGTTCACACCGAAAATACCGACAATGTCTTTGTCCTTCTGCAAAGCAGCCAGAGTCTGTTCCTGAGCTTTCTGCTGAACATCGAGACACCACTCAACACCAACCAATTTCATATTCGGGAACTGGGCAATACCCTTCTTGAAGCCTGCTACGCGGGCTGCAACGGAAGAAGCATCCGGATTTGTGGCTTGGCAATAGACTTTGCCCTTTTCGCCAACCAGTTTTGCAAGATGCTCAGCAACCTGTTTGCCACCAAGTTCATTATCCGAACCGATATAGGAAAGAGGGAAATTGTAGTCAGTATTGGGTTTGGAATAATCACCATCACCGAGGAAGGTATCTACTGTTATGATCTCTATGCCTTTGTCATAAACGGCCTTTAGTGGTGCTTTAAGGGCATCGACCGACGTTGGGGCAATGAGGAGGCCTTGAAACCCGCCGCGTTGGACGGCAGCCTGAAGGATTGGCACCTGATACTCGGGACCCCAGGCCTTTGGATACTCTGCAACGATCAGATTAATACCGAGTTCCTTACATTTCGCCCTGATCCCTTTTTCCATTGTGGTGTAGAAAGGATCCTGTACGCCGGGCATGAAAAGGAAGGTCAACTGTTGTTTCTGTGCCACGGCTGGCATTACGGTAAGCGCTGCAAGCAGAACGGCAATGACAATGGCATACCTTTTCTTCATGGTAGCCTCCTTAAGAGAGATTCCGGGCAACAGAATTCAAACACCGAGATCCAAGAGCTGACTACATGTACCTGTACCCGGCGGTTGTTTTCAACCAAGCTACTTTATGCAAAATACGTGCCAAATCAAAACCTCAAAAAAATCTCAAAAAAATCCAACATTTCGCTCTTTTTGCAACGAAAAGGCATACCGTTCTACACTTATTCCCCTGCGTCGGGCTGCGTCACATTCTCCCTAGTCAGCAATTCTGTTTATTTCATGACACATAAACGTCGAGAAAGTGAGTACCACAGTATACAATACACCTTTTTTCTCGTTTTATGTCACATTGTGCGAGTGGCGATAACATCGATCCCAGTGCCGAGAGCATCGTGAAGAACCACCTGCCCTGCAGTAACGGGTAGTTTGACCTTAAGCGCATAGATCTGGGAAAGAAGCTCAGGGATTCTCTCCTTGGGAAACGCTGCAGTTGTTCTTACCGGCACGCGGCGAGGACGATACATATTTTCAAAACAATGAGAATTCGCAACGTCAGAAGACATATCAATGGGGCATGTTGCTGTCACGACGCGACGCGGGGAAAGAATCTCCTCTTTTGCGTATACTTCGCCGCGATGGCAACGGTTCCCTGTTACGGCGATTTCTGTGTCCGAAATCTGCTCAATGTGAAGGTGACAGCCCATCGGGCAGGTAATGCATATCATTTCGCTCATTTTCTTTTCCTCAAAGAATCGATATCTCGACCGAAGCATCGATGCCTGCGCTCTCCAGCTCCTTAGGTCCCAGGTTGAGGCTAAGCATTTCGGAGGGCTGGACATGCTGCTTCTTGATGCTTCGTACAACCCGGTTGTCGACTTTGACCTCGAGCACCGCGTCGTTTTTGACCACGAGACTGCGCAGGTAGAGCTTATTGTCCCGCGATGGATTGACGCGAGACGGATTAACATAGCGAACGTTGGCTCCCGTTTTTATTTTCAGCTCTTTCTGAGGCCGAACCCCAGAAAGCCAGTCCGCAGCAAAACCGCCTGCACGTCGGGATTCTTCGACCACAAAATCCACAAGATCATGAACGTGCAAGACATTGCCACAGGCAAACACGCCCGGAATGTTCGTCATAAGCGCAGAATCCACCCAAGGGCCGTTCGTCGCAGGGTTAATTTCGATACCGGCCTTTTTTGAAAGCTCATTTTCCGGTATGAGCCCCACGGACAGCAACAGCGTATCACAATCGATCTTAAAGCTCTTGTCGTAATCCACTGCGCCGTTCTCGATCGGCGTTACTTCGATACCTTCAACTCTGTCTGCACCAAAAATGTTCGTTGTCTGATGTGACAAATAGAGTGGGATATTGAAGTCGTTCAAACACTGAACAATATTGCGCGTGAGCCCGCTTGGATAAGGCAGAATTTCTACAACCGCATGAACCTTACAGCCCACCCAGGAAAGTCGCCGCGCCATGATGAGCCCGATATCACCGGAGCCAATGATGACGACGTCTTTGCCAGGTATGTAGCCATCGATATTGACAAGCCGCTGAGCAAGGCCAGCTGTGAAAATGCCCGCGGGACGGGTACCCGGTATGCGGATATTGCCGCGGTTACGTTCGCGGCAACCCATCGCAAGCACCACAGCCCGTGCACGTATTTCGATGACTCCCTGTACAGAAGACACGCAATGCACCACACGACTGTCGCCCTCGACCTTCAGGTCCAAAACCGTGGTTCCGGTCAACATTGGAATGTCGAGTGAAGACGCCTTGGAGTGAACGCGTTGTGCGAACTCAGGTCCGGAGAGTTCTTCATTGAATTCGATAAGGCCAAAACCGTTATGGATGCATTGCATCAGAATGCCACCCATCTCCTCGTCACGGTCCAGAACGACAACCGAAAAACCACGACTTTTTAGTTCACAGGCGGCTGACATGCCTGCCGCTCCTCCACCAATTACGACTGCGTCAATCTGTATGCTTTTCATAGTTCGCCCTTTAATTCAAAACTGTTGCCGCCACGCTTCGTGATCTGGTCGTAGCTCATGCCGGTTTCCCGCATAAGTATTTTGATGATGCGATAGGTGCAGAATGCACCTTGGCAGCGGCCCATTTGCGCGCGCGTAAAGTACTTGATGCCGTCCAGGGTTGTGTGCCCCGCGCGAATTGCAGCTACAATCTCAGCTTCGCTTACCTGTTCACAGCGGCAGACAATATCACCGTAGGCAGGATCCTCCTTGACTAGGCCATCCAAGACATAAGGATCAATATCGCGCACCCGGGGTGTCTTCTTTACGTAGGGATCCCAATCCGTACGCTCGACAAGACGCAAGCCGTCCTTTTTGAGCAGGTCTTTGACGTACTCCCCAATAGCAGGGCTCGCCGTAAGCCCAGGCGACTGAATGGCAGCGACTTGCACTAAGTGTGGTGCTTTTTTCGAAATATCGATATAGAAGTCCTCGCCATAAACAGGGCGCAAACCGGCAAAACTCGTTATGACATCGTTTTCTGAAATGCCGGGAACCATCGTTCTAGCCGTCTGAAGTACCGAACTTAAGGCTTGGCGAGTGGTGGCAAAATCCTCTTTGTCGTCAACATCGCTGGCCGTAGGGCCAAGAAGTACTGTACCTTCGACTGTGGGGACAACAAGAATTCCTTTAGAGAGCGTCGTAGGCACAGGGAAAACAACTCGGTGCGGTTTTACCTTGGCGCTTCGATCCAGGAGATAGTATTCACCTTTGCGGGGACAAATATGAAAAACCTCTCCACCAAAGGCAGCCGAGATGGCATCGGCATAAAGGCCCGCGGCGTTGACGACATAGCGTGCCTGAATCTGGCGACCATCGGCACCGGTAACCAGCCAAAGATCGTCTTGCCGAGTTGCGCTTTCAACCTTGAACTGACCGAGCACCTGTACGCCATTCTTGCGCGCAGACTCAACAAGAGAAAAAACAAAACGATACGGTTCAACGATGCCACCGCCAGGAGCGTACAGGCCGCCCACAGTGTCGGGACTCAAGGTGGGCTCCAGTTCAAGCATGCGCTCCCGCGAGCACATTTCGATGCCGATAGCCCCGTTCTCGACGCCCTGCCAGTAAAGTTGCTCGATCGCGCGCATTTCGTCTTCGTGAAAGGCCACAACCACGACACCACAGCGTTCGAACGGGAAGTCGAGCTCCTGGTGGAGCCTGTCGAACATCATGGCACCTTCCAGTTCAAGACGGGCCTTCAAATACTTCTTATTGTGATGGAAACCACCATGGATAATTCCAGAGTTAGCCTTACTGGTTCCTAAGGAGACGTCGATTTCTTTTTCCAGCAGAGCCACTTTGAGCTCGTATTGAGAGAGCTTCCTTGCAATATTTGCACCGCAAACACCTGCACCAACTATGGCGACATCAAAGACTTCAGGCATTAAATGCACCTTCCTTTGTCAAAATACACTTGTCAAAATACACTGAACACCTAGGTTATCAGTGGTTTGCGTTGTGGGCAAGTAAAAAATACTAGCAAATTTACGAAGGCAACGCTACTATCAACGCATGCTGCCATTACAAGCTCTGCGTCCAGAAGATGCTCAAAGCGTCCAAATCGTCCTGATGGACATAGATGACACCCTTACAACCAATGGTAAACTGACTCAAGAAAGCTACGCGGCCCTATGGCAGCTCCACGATGCAGGCCTTAAAGTGATCCCTATTACAGGCCGGCCGGCCGGCTGGTGCGACCTCATCGCGCGCGAATGGCCCGTCGACGGCGTCGTCGGCGAGAACGGAGCCTTCGCCTTCTGGGAGGCCCAGGGCCGGCGCCTCCACACCTTGACCCACCCCAACGCCGTCCGCAACGACGCGCCGGCCCTGCAACGGGTCCTTGGGCGCGCGCTCGCGCAGGTCCCGGGCAGCCGGCCGGCCCGCGACCAGTTTGCCCGCCTCTACGACCTCGCCATCGATTTTGCCGAGGAAGAGCCTGTTTTGCCCTTTGAGTCTGCCCTCGCCATAAAAAAAATCTGCGATGAAGAAGGCGTCAGGGCCAAGATCAGCTCTATCCATGTCAACGCCTGGCTTGGCGACTACGACAAACTCTCCATGACCACACGTTTCCTTGCAGCCCGTTTTGGCTACGACGACGAAACTGACAAAGCTCGAGTGGTTTTTGTAGGCGATTCTCCCAACGACGAGCCCATGTTCGCTTATTTTCCCCTAACCTGCGGCGTAGCCAACCTTCTGAACTACGAAAGTCACATCCTTCACAAACCGACCTTCCTGACTTCGGCACCGCAAGGGGCAGGATTCGCCGAGTTCGCACGAACACTTATCTCTAGACGCGGGTCCAAACCCGAGGCCTAGAAAAACCCTGCAACGTACCCTTTGGCTGACTTGACCTTGACCGAGGTTGTCCTCATTATGATTGCCGAATGGTTCGCTTCCTTTTGGAGCGATTAAAAGGGAATCCTGGTGAAATTCCAGAGCTACCCCGTAGCGGTAACCGAGAACGAACGCTGTCATAAGCACTGGAGCAAGTCAAAAACTCTGGGAAGCGACAGCCAGTAGGAATCCAGCATTTGCTGAAAAGCTCGCAAGCCCGAAGACCTGCCATCCCTCATCCACAAAATCTCGTTGTGGGTGAGTAGACTCAAACAACCTCGCGGGAGGCGGAAGTCTGTTTTGAAGCAAAGAATTCGCAGAATCTGGAATTTATATTCAGATAGGACGATCGCTATCGTCGTTTCCCTAGCGCTTCATGGGGCTCTTTTTCTTTTGCCACCAGTTTCTATAGCTACAACTAACACTGTCACGCACCAGAAGAGGGTCTCAGTCGATCTTATTCTTGATACAGATAAAACCTCTATGTCAGGTACATCAAGGAATGCGCCTAAAGACAATAAAGACGACAAAGCCACGTTGCACGACGCACTACCCCGCGATCCAACGCCGAGCCACCCTACGCTTGTTCCATCTCTTGCTTCTACAGGTAAAGACGCCGCCAACGTACCGGTTACGCCAGTTAGTCAGGATATGTCGCGCAAGGAAGAGAGTTCGCCCAAGGAAGAGAGTTCGGCCAGACAAGATGCCTCACCCAAACAGGAAGCCCGAGCGCCTGCGCCTATCCTTCTGCCTTCTTCGAATGTCATATCGAGTTCTGTATCGAAGTCATTGCCAAATGCGCCCCAGAAAGAAACCCGCAAAAACCAGCAGCAGAACGGCACACTGGCGTTTTCTGATCAGCTTGCAACTATCCCATCCAAAGCCGATTCCACTGTAGCTTCGACAGGGCGTGCTACAACACTCAGCTCGCCACCCAGCCTGGCACCTGCTACAGCTTCGTCACCCGCGACAGGCGAAGGCATAAAAACGGCGGCGCAGGAGGCTCCCGCCGCTCCAACCGAGTTGGGCTTTCTTGCTAATCCCCCGGAAACTACAATTTCTGAACCTAATCCTTTTAGTGGCACCACAGGCATCAACTATACAAATAATTATAAAGAAAACACTTATACCAATATCGATAATCAGAATAGCAGCGATGGGAAAGATCACCCCTCTATAGGGGCATTCGTCTACAGCCAGAGTGCAACAGATCAAGTTTTAGTCAATCCGATTGGCACAAACCAAACTGGCACAGATAAAGTTTCAGCAACTCAAAGTGTGGAAAACCAGAATGAGACAAGCCAAGTTGCTACAAAGCAGGCCCTAACAAATCAGGTTACGCCAGGCGGAGAATCCCCTTCTTCTGGTTCAACCTCTCTGGTAGCTCAATCGGCTCAACCTACCACCAAACCCGCATCCCGCATAACCTCTGCTCAGGAAATTCTAGACCTTCTTTCGGAACAGCTTTCTACAAAGAAAACCTATCCAGACGCGGCAAGGCAGCGCCACATCGAAGGCAAAGTCCGTGTGGGCATGAGCATAGCAGCCGATGGCTCACTTAAGTCAGTTCGAGTCCTAGCAAAATCCGGCAGCACGATTCTGGATCGCGCCGCCGTAACCCTTGTGAGTGAACTCTTCCCGCTTTCAAAGCAGCTTGAGAAAGCTATGGACGTCGCTGTGACCATCGAATACAAGCTGGTAGAATAGCTTTAGAACAGCTCCTTTACAACAAGCGCGTCATAATTACTCCCTGATTCCAATATTGGTGACGAACTCGCCAGTTTTACCCACCGTGATCGCCTTAACATCGTCTCCACTGGAAGAAAATCGATACACGGTGTTGGCACCATCCGGTACGTAAGCGTACCCGTCGTGTATGTTGACGTCAAAGGATCCAAACGATTTACCATCGAAGGTGACCTCTGCTTTTGCTGCTGTAGTGTGTGACCCTGCCGATCTTGGCTGTTGGCCAGAAAGTTCGACAAGATAGGTATGAGAGTAACCAGTTGCTACAAGCTTCGTTTGGCCAAAAGCTGCAAGTCTTGCTGCCGACAGATCAGAAATAACGGTGGTCACAGCGTCGTCCGCACTTGCACTTGCCGGTATAAAATCGATCGACCCGGGTAACGGATTCCAGTTCGCGTCGTATCCTCCCGTATTGGCTACAAAGACTCCCGCATCGGCATCTCCATCGCCGTCGTAATCGTACTTGCCCGCCAAGAGTCCCGTCGTGCCTTTTGTTTTTGCCGCAAAAGTAGATTCAACCGCTGTCCCATTTGCATCCAGCCGATAGACAACATTGTTTGCGTTGTCTGCAACGTAGACTCTGCCATCTGCAACGGCTATATCTTGGGGATACACGTTGGTAGGAAGACCTGAGATGGCTTCACCAAGGTCTTGTAACGGCTTACTCGGATTGAATGGGTATACCGCCGATGTATAGACACCCGAGTAGTCCGCAGAACTCACATAACCTTTAGTCGTGCTGAGGATACAGATGTACTGCGCACTTATGGTGTTCCCCAAGCTGCCCAGAAGCTTAGCTACAGGCGCTTGGGAAGTTACATCGAAGTAGTAAAGTCCTGGCGCTGTGTTGAGATAACTCCCTACCGCAAGAAAGCCGGTGTTGCCGCAAAAGACAAGCTCACCTGAGGCATTTTGCCCAATGCTCAAGAGCGGGGTAGAAGCCGCCGTAAGTGCTTGCGTATCAATCTCATAGACGTTGCCGTTTTTTGAGTCCACAGCAAAAACGTTCGCGCTCGAACCTTGCCCCCCGTTGTTTGAGAGAGTACAGCCGGCCATTGCAAGAATAAGTGCCAGCACCCCAAACGTGAGTGCCACGAACGCCAGGCTGGACTCTGCTGTCTTCTTGAATTTCCTCATATCTATCTCCTTCTAAAATTGGTTCGATGTGGATGTTTACTTAGCCGCCGGCTTGGATATCTGCCTGGATGCCGGCTTGTAAGAAAGGCTTGTAGACAATGAAAAGCCTGGTGTGGGATAGCCTTGAATGGATTCGTACCTTTCGTTGAAAAGATTGTTCCCCTCAATCTTTAAGGAAAGACTCCTGGACAACTTCCAGCGCAAGGATGCGCCGGCCAAAAAGGCGGATGGCAGGTATGCCTTGTTGTCTGTCGTCAGATAACGCAAGCCCTTATAAGAAAAGTCAAAAGAAGCACCAAAGGAGCCGGCACTGTAGCTCACAAGCGCGTCCAGGCTATGGATCGGCACATAAGGTACGCGTTTATCGTCAGCAAGTTTCAGATTTCCAGACAGGACGAAACTGTATAGAAAGCTATATGAAATCGAGAATTGCCACGGTTCTATTCTAGTCTTTGCTTCAACTTCGAGTCCTGGGTACAGGGCGTCCCCAAAATTCGTTGGCCGCCAAATACCGTCATCGTTCTCCTGCCAGAGAATGACATCGTGTACATAACGAGCGTACGCAGAAGCAGAAAGCGCCGTATCGTTTCGCTGCCACGAAAGCCCAGCGTCTGCTTCGTACGCTGTTTCGGGTTTGAGCGATGAGTTGCCTTCAGCCCCGCCTGAAGGGGGCCAATAGAGATCGTCAAAGCTCGGTGCGCGATACGCGGTGGAAAGCGACCCCGATAAACTCAACGTATCTGAGAGCTTCTTTGCCGCTCCAAGGGCGGCACTCACTCCGGGGGCAAAATCGCTCGCCCAGTCCCAGCGCAACGATGGAGTGAGGAGCCACCCCTTTAAATTGAATTGTGGATCCACAAAGGCTCCAACGCTGTATCGATCCGGCGATTTGCCCGCACCAGTCGTCACTACCGTTGAATTAAGCCTGTCGTACCTGAATGAGATGCCCGTATCCACCGTAGTTTTATCGCCTGCCAGAATCGACCACGAGGCGTCACCGCCCAACTTTGCACTCTTATGGACATCGCTCTGCGCCCCGCTTGTCTCCCGATACGAAAGGCTGCCAAACTTGCCATAGCCGGTCGCTTTAAAGGCCAACCGATCTGAAAAAAAGTAGTCGGTGTTATATTCGGTAGAGGCGCTTGCATCAAAATCGTTCTGTCTGGCTTCTGGTGTGGGCATATCCAAACTGCCAGGCACCCCGAGCGCGCGCACGGAAGCACTCACCGTGGAAGCAAGTTCCCCACCGCCCGCGTCACCTTTCCAGGACAGACTCGCCTTAGCCTGAGACGAGTCGGCATTTTGTCGTTGGCGCCTTACATAATTTCTGTCATAATAATAAAAAGAGTTCGATGCCCGTTCTGCGGAGACTGAAAGTCTCGCAGCTGCACCAAGATTTGTAGAAAAAGAAAGTCCCTGCCCGTCGATAAGGGAGCGCGGGTCGGGACTGTTCTGTGCAGCGTGGGCACCCGATCCGACTGTACTGGACGCCGGAAGAAAAGATTTATTCGTCACCGAAATCGAATAGCCAGATTCCGTTGCACCTTTTTTTGTTGTTATGACGACAACGCCACCCACAGCGTCCGCACCGTAGTGCGCGCTGAGGCTCCCTCTGATGACCTTTATCGATTCGATGCTCTCAACGGCGATCTGCAGACGGGACAAATCCGTCCTGCCTGTGGCCGTATCCGTAACCGGCACACCGTCAACAATAACAAGCACTTGGTTGGCGGTCGAACCGCGCAGGGAAACTGTAGTCTCCGAGCTGCCTGTGCCTGTCGGGCTCAACGTCACGCCCGGAATATTCTCCAGCGCAGCAGCGATTGAGCTTGTGTTGGAAGTAGCCAAGTCTTCGGCCGTAACGATCGTGGTACTTGCCACGACAGAGACGGGCTCTTCTAAGAGTACTGCGGTTATGACCTGATCTGGCAACTCATAAGGTTCTTCGTCTACAGTTTGCGCTTGCAATGTCGGCAACGTAGCAACTGCACACAAGAGCGCCAGCACATACCTTGGTAAAGAATCCCGAAGCATCCTTGCCTCCATTTCTTTCGAAGGCAGAGGAAAGGCTCAAGATTGTTCTTGCGTACCGAATCGTTCTTGCGTGCCGACTTGGCTTTGCCTGGGAGTAATCAGACTGAGAGTAACCAGATTGGGACTTGTCTGAGACAACTCCAGCACTGTGGATGCGAATGTCGGGTGTATCCACTCTTGCGGACAAGGGCGCAAAAAAGGCAGAAAACGCACAAAACACTGAAGAGAATCTGATGTCTTCAGAAGCCATGAGAATTCCTTAAGCCCACGAAGTTTCTCCTGCCATATATAGACTGGCAGGATTACCTCAGGGTGGTATCCTGGCTTCCGGATCTTCTGTTAAGCTCGACGCCTTCTCACAGTCGCTTTGGGCAACCACAATGGCCGCAACGATCTTTGTCGTCGCATGTCGGGAACATCCCCGGTTACAGTGGCGGGACCGCTACGGACTTACACCGTATTCCTCGTGTCCCTGAAGTGAGTCTCATAATAGACACAGCAACTCTGGCCGTCAACCGCCTATCGCACAGTTAGTGTACTTCGGATTTCGACAGAAGCCCTTTTGAGACGAGATCCTGAAGGAGTCTGCGCTCGAAAGTCCATTGAGGATTCCCTGCCCGGTACGCCGCAGCCACGTCCGCAAGTTCGTCGTCGGTGTATGGCTCCACGAATGATTCTTCGCTCGGCATAAGCCAAGAAAGCCAGCCTCCACTTTCTGTGTCAGTCTTAACATTTTTGAACGCAAAAGGTGCAAGACGGGCTACATCGAGCACCAAATCCTCGGCAAAGTCATAATATCCGTAATACTGGATCGCCTGACCATAAACTGGCCTACCCGCAAAAATTGCAGCTGCACCAGGTAGAACCGCCTCCAGCTCTTGAGGATAAATCTTTGCGGAAGAACTTATATCGAACGTGCCAGGCTCTCCCAAGTAGCCTCTTAGGGCAGTCAAATCACTCCTGTCCTGCAACAGCCCTAAAGACCCGGGCAGGAACAGCATCAAATTGATTACCCCATCGCCGCCAACCAGATTTGACGTTTTTAGCGGATAGTAGAGCTTCTCCGATCTAAACCGGTAGACGAGCGGATCCACCACAGTATTGCCGTTCTCCAGAACGAGATAATCAAACACAAAGTAAGGAAAGCCCCTTGCAAGGTAATCTTTGGCCACGGCGACTGCCTTGTCCGGATCATAAACGAAGCCCTTCGTTTTGAAAAACGCTTTTACCCAACTGGCAAAGTGGTCACCGTCGAGAATTCTGATCGCAGTGACGTCGTGTGCACCGAGTTTCTTGCTAAAGAGAACATCCACAGGAGGCGAGAGGGAAGCACCTTCTACCATGGATTTACTGCCTTTGGTCACATCCAGGAACTCGATTTTTTTCGTCGCCGCAAGCTTCTCCGCTACAGGGAAGGGATCGAACTTGACAATATCGACAACGGGTTCCGAAGGAAAAGGTATAAACTCGAGCACCGGAAGCGATCCCACTTCACGCTGACTATATGCGAAAGACGTTCCCAAAACCAGTGCTTCCTCACCGTTCGCCCAAAGAATGATTGCACGTTGAGAGTCTTCCGAAAGTTGGACCGAATACGGATACATCTGCCCCCGATCCGCAAGGACTGGAAACGCCGAGATCAGCATTACGACTATAAACAGTGCAACAAGAGAGCATCGTCCATTTTTCATATGGTGCCGCCCCTTACCACTATTTTAGTCTGTCATCGGACTCAAGTCAAATCTGCAGGTCGTGGTTGTGGCAAGTCCACACGGGCCGACGGGGCCAGAATCGCTCAGGCCCAGCGCACCAGGCCTTGAACGTAGCGTCCGCCAAGCGCAGGGTGCTTGGGAAGCACACGGACCGAATACCCAACCTGGCCCGTCATTGTTCCGTTGACGACCACAGAGTAATGCCAAACCGTACCTTCGTTCGAAACCGCTGTCATTTCGGTTCGCTCGGGGTACACGATTTCACCCTTGCTGGTTACAGGACCCCGATAGCACTCCACAAGCGCTTCATCAGGACTCAGACCCGCCAACTCAACCTTGGCCCGCACCGTGATTTTGGTTCCGCGATCTATAACGGGAGGAGCGTCGTCGTTTATATCAAGCACGGCCACGCGGACCCAAGCTTGCTTCGCCTTCTCTATAAACGCGGCAAGCGACTTGGACGAAGCATAGTCTTCCGCTTTGAGTCGCCCGCTTTCCGCCAACGCAGGCTTATAGTAGTTCGTATAGTACTCGCCCAGCATTCGATGTGTCGAAAAATTCGGCCCAATTTTCTTCATCGAGTCCCGCATCTTCTGGATCCACTCGTGCGGCAGATTGTCCCGCCCGCGCCTGTAGAACATCGGTACGATTTCCCGCTCCAAAAGGTCGTAGAGCGCGTTGCTTTCTATCTTGTCCTGCAATTCGTCGTCGTTATATTCTTCGCCTTGACCAATCGCCCAACCGATCGAAGGCTCGTACGCCTCCGCCCACCAGCCGTCCAACACCGAGCAGTTGAGAACACCGTTCATGCCGGCCTTCATGCCCGAAGTGCCCGAGGCTTCCAAAGGCCGTCTTGGCGTATTGAGCCACACATCCGAGCCTGATGTCATGTAGTGAGCGATATTCATATCGTAATCTTCCAGGAAGACGATACGTCCAAGCACCTCTTCCCGCCTCGAAAAATGCACAAGCTCGCGGATGAGCTCTTTGCCAGGGATATCGTGGGGGTGCGCCTTGCCAGAGAAGATGATCTGCAAAGGCATATCTTTGTTAGACAGCAAGCGAATGAGCCTATCAGGATCCGTTAGGAGCAGATTGCCGCGCTTGTACGTGGCAAAGCGACGCGCAAAAGAGAGCGTGAGCGCGTAAGGCGACAAAGTTCTGTCTCTTCGGGTTGCTTCGTAATCTGAAACACCAAGCCTGGCAAGCGTGGCGTGCAAATGGTCACCAGCAAAGGCCACAAGCCGTTCGCGGCGCCGCTCGTGGGTGCGCCACAACTCGTCGTCCGAAATCCTATCCACCCGCTTCCACATCTCACTGGACGCAGGGTCCTCGTTAAATCGAGGCCCAAAATAGCGATCCAAAAGATCCTGCATGTCGTGGCTGATCCACGTGCGGGGATGAACACCGTTCGTCACTGACCCGATGGGGACTTCAGAAACCAAAAGGCCAGGCCATAGATTCTTCCACATTTCCCTACTGACCTCGCCATGCAACTTGGAAACGCCATTGCAGTAGGCGGAGAGTTTCAAAGCGAAAACTGTCATACAGAAACTCTCGTTCGGATCGTTCGGATTTTCGCGCCCCAAGGCCAGAAATTCGTTCCAGTCGACGCCGAAACTCTGAACCCAACCTCTAAAATAACGCTCCATAAGGTCTATGCCAAAACGCTCATTGCCAGCTGGTACCGGCGTGTGCGTCGTAAAGATATTGGTAGGCATAAAGGCTTGAACAGCTTCCTTAAAGCTGAGCCTGTTTTCGGTCATGAGCACACGGATACGTTCCAGCGCCAAAAATGCCGAGTGGCCCTCGTTCATGTGCGTTGCACCCACATCGATACCGAGGGCGCGCAACGCGCGAATGCCACCAATACCAAGGACGATTTCCTGTTCGATGCGCATGTCCTTGTCGCCGCCGTAGAGCGTCGCTGTTATGCCTCTGTCCTCTTGGGTATTCTCGGGGATATTCGTGTCGAGCAGATAGAGGCTCGAACGCCCCACTTTGACTTCCCAAATAGCAGCCGAAACGAGCCTTCCTGCCATTTCTACCGAAATGATAATGGGCTTGCCATCGGCATCCACACATTGGCGTACGGGCATGTTGTACCAATCGTTCTCCGGGTAGGATTCCTGCTGAAAGCCGTCGACATTGAGGTACTGCTTAAAATAGCCCTGCCGGTACAGAAGCCCGACACCGACAAGCGGCAGGCCGAGGTCGCTCGCCGTCTTCATGTGATCGCCGGAAAGAATGCCAAGACCGCCAGAATAGGTCGGCAAAGACACGTCGATGCCGAACTCCATGGAGAAATACGCAGTGACGGGACTCCTGGGACCTTTGTACCAGGTTTCGCCCTTCTTGTAACGCTCGAACTTACTAGTCACTTCGTGCAAGTCGGCAATGAACGAATCGTCCTGCGCGAGCTGATCAAATCGCTCCTGGCTCACCATGCCAAGCATTTTGACAGGATTTTGCCCGCTCGCTGCCCAAGCGTCCTGGTCGATACGAATAAAAAGCGACACCGCATCGAAATTCCAAGAGAGCCACAGGTTATGTGCAATGCCGTCTAGAGCAGCCAGCTCGCCCTCCAGCCGTGGCTTAACAGTATGTGTCACTATTCTCATTGTTTCTGATTCCCCCAGAGGCCGTGTAGTCTATCTAAGAATGAATGGCCTTTTTCAGTTTCCTGTTCCTCGCGGCGCTGTTCCTCGCGGCGCTGTTCCTCGCGGCGCTGTTCCTCGCGGCGCTGTTCCTCGCGGCGCTGCCCCTCAGCTTTCTGCCCTTGCAAAGACTGGAGCTGTTCGCTTTTGCCAAATGTATCTTCGAAAAACTTGTTCTGATCCTGCGCGCTTGAATCTTTGTGCAGGTCTTTCTGTTCATCCTGATTTTGATCTTGATTTTGATCTTGATTTTGAGATTGAGCTTTGCCTTGCGCGGGGCCGCGCACATGCTTTTGTTGCCGATTCTTATTTCTGCCTTGGCCTTGGCTTTGGCCCTGCTCTTCCCGCGGAATTTGCTTTTGGAAGTTGCGGCCGTATTTTTTGCGATACAGTTCCATGCGTTCTTCCATGGTCATCGAGTAAAGATCGGTCGGCTCCGACGGCAAACCATGAGAGCCGCCACCTGCAACTTTCTGATTCGCTCTGTTTGGTCGAGACCCGTCGCTTGGATAAGGTCCATGCTCATTCCGGCGCCCATGACGCTCGATCTCTCCCGATTCGCGTGGCTCGCGCTTCCGTGGTTCGCGCTGGCCCCGCGAGTCGCGGCCTCTTGGGGTTTCGCGCTCTATAATGACGCCCTCGCTTGCGTCGGGGGGAAGTTTCTCGCCCTCGGTAAAAGGAATCAGGGTGAGGCTGGGATCTATGGAACGCCTGATGGCCGGAATGCCATACATGTAGCGCTCGCAGGCTAAATTATAAAGACGCGCATTAGGGTTTTGCTGATCAAGGAAAGTAAGCCTGTCCGCGTAAAGCTCGGGCTCCAAAGGAATGTCGAAATTAACCACAACGGGGAAGCGCGCCCGCTCAAGGTCCTTGGCGCCCTCGTCGGTCAACACAAGCACAAAGGCCTTATGTGCGCTCGAATCCGCGTCCGCCAAGGTCGCCGCTAAAGTGGCATCAGGCTCCGACAGGCCACCTAACAAAGCCTTGTCCAGGATTTGCCTTTTGCGGGAGGGCTGCAGGGCCCCGGCGATGTAATCGGTCGGCACACCATTCAATTCCAACCGCTTTGTAATTTCGAAAGCAGAACTCTTCAGATTGCAGAAAAGACAAATACTCTGGATGGAAGGATCACGAGCCAGCCCGAGCACGAAACGCAGTTTTTCTTCTGCCCTGATTTCGTACGAAGCTGTTTTTATGGTTCCAACAAGGCCGATAGACTCTTGAAATCGAATCTCTTTGGG